>Ga0308020_1000015_pt1 | contig 45537 bp, 36 predicted proteins | sample Neamet349_FD_201302 | JGI IMG/M metagenome (GOLD analysis project Ga0308020, IMG submission 201302) | Marine microbial communities from water near the shore, Antarctic Ocean - #349 | ecosystem: Environmental > Aquatic > Marine > Unclassified | place: Southern Ocean | collected 2014-10-02
TTTTCTTTAATTATTGGATAAAGAGATACTAATGTCTTTGGTTTTAATATTTTACGCCCTTCTACAACCTCTAAGTTAGTTACATCTAATCTTATCAAAGAATCCTTTGTTATATGCAAAATCTGATTCCTTAGCGAATCTACCAATAAGTTTACATTAGTTTCGATCTTTGTTCTTTGCTGGGTAAAAGAAATAAAAGGAACTAAAAATAGCAGCCAAAAAAAATGTTTCATTATAAAAGGTTATAAATAATATAGATTACGAAAATACTATTTTTTTATTCAGATGGTCTCTAATTGCTAAACCGTTTTATAAACACTGTTCGTGATCCACTTGTTTTGAAAGTCAATTTGATTACAAGCGTAAGGATTAAATAAGTTAATAAAAGAGATGGTTTATCCTTATACTATTGGGAAGTAAAGCTAAATAGAATTGTACCTGTGCCTTCTTATATCAAAGACATTCTTGTAAAAGGAGAACGGCATCATAATATCTTTTCTGGTAAACCTCAACCTTTAAGTCAAGACTGTTTTAATACGCTTTAAGAGACAATCTAACCTACTTGAAGAGCAGGCATTATACTCTTTCAGACACTCAGGAGTTATAGAAATCTTTACAAGAACAAGCCTAATTAACAAGTTTTTAGACAGCTAAATTGACTGAAGACGATATGCCTATGGTTTAGTTTTGGTTGATTTACTATTCTTTAATTGAATTTTTCTTAGTTAGTGTTTACCTTTCAAGAATTAAAAAATGTTTATCCATTACATTTCCTGTTAAAATAAGATTTCCAAAAGGGGCTGCTACAGTAGATGCAGACATCGTATTGCCTTCTTCTACATAAATTTGTTCTAACGTATAATTACCCTTTTCTATATAGTTGATTTTTATAATTTCTGACGGTGACATTCCTTTATCACCTTTTGCATAAGCGGCAAAGTGTAATAAATTTGGATGCGCACCAATCCAAAGGTTATTTTCTGTATCAAATTCAATATTATCTACTCCAGTCTTACAATTAATGTTTTCAATAAAGGTTAATGAATGGTCTTCATTTTTTTGATATACTTTCACTAAGAACCCTCTTACTGAAGCCACAAAGACTAACCCTCTTTTTGAGTCAATATTAATTCCGTTTGCATAGGCAATTCCGCTCGCTACTTCACTATAATTCTCTCCATCAAAATATATAACGTTAGAGATTGATAATCCTAAATAATCTTCTGCTAAGCGCTGTAAACCATCTTTATACTTATGGTCATTGGTAAAGTAAAATCGATTTTCATCTAACAAAACAATATCATTTGGACTAAATATAAGTTCATTTTTTATTGTTTTTTGGTGTATTAATTCAGTTCCTATTAATTTAAATATTTCTATAAACTCTCCCTTTGCAGTATGATTTATTGCGGCAACGGTATAAATACTATCTTTTTTAAAAATTGATATTCCGTGGGGGGCAAATGGTCTTTTAAAATTTTCTGTAAGGAGAACGGGTTGGTAATTCTTGTTTTTCAAATCTAAAAAATACAATCCACCTGTTTCTTGTTCCGTATTTGGAATTCTTTTTCTTGCTGTGGATGATATAATAGCAAAACTATCTATCTGACTAATAGTAATGTCTTCTGCACCCGGTAAGTGTATTTCTTTTACTATTTTTCCTTCAAATTTGTTTTCTATCGTTCTAAAAAAACCGGTACTCATAAAGATATTAGCAACAAATAAAATAAGTGCAATTAATATTGAGTATAAAATTCTTGTTTTTAACTTTTTCTTCATGTTGTAAATATATGATTCTATAAATAAAATAAAGAACAAACCTAATTAACAGATTTTTAGACAGCTGAATTAAAAGAAGAAGAAGAAGAAGAAGATAAGAACATTCCAATTAATGGAATCAATAACAAAAAAGAGGGTTTCATTGATTTGAAGGCCTTTTTTATGTAGGTCAAATTTTATCGCACGATGAATTCTTTTTTTGAAAGTCACGATTTAAAGAAGTCAATTTGTTTTTTAATTCACTAAGAAATATAGTGCTATATTTAGCCCTAACTAAAAGTTAACAGTTTAATTATGGAAGCACAAAGTTATAAAAATCATGGTAGAATGGTGCCAGGGTTTCACTTTGTAACAGAAGGATTAATGTTTCTATTGTTCATCGGGTCCATTGTCAATTTGGCAGTATCTACTCATGAGAATATGTCTGAAAAGGAAATTAAAAAAAGTATTAAAAATTGGAAAACAGATCATTACAGAGTCTAATTAACTTTTAAGATAAACGTAAAATGAATTTAAAAAATACAGTTATAATCGTTCTAACTTCGATTATTGGTTTTTCTAGTTGCACCCAAAATCAAATCCCGAAAAAGAAAGCCATATTTATTCTGATTGATGGAGTATCATCAGATGCTTTGGAATCGGTAAACACGCCTAATTTAGATGCAATTAGCAAAGAAGGGGGGTATACTAGAGCCTTCGTTGGAGGTTTAAAAGGAACCTATTCTCAAACCCCAACAATCTCTGCTCCCGGATATAATAATTTAATCACAGGTACTTGGGCCAATAAGCACAATGTTTGGGGGAATGGAATTAAAGATCCGAATTACAATTATTGGAATATATTTAGAATCGTAGAAAGTCATGACTCAACTTTAAAGACAGCCATATTTTCGACTTGGTTAGACAATAGAACAAAACTCGTGGGAGAGGGATTAAAGGAAGCGGGTGGTATTAAATTTGATTATGTATTTGACGGATTTGAACATGATACAATCAATTTTCCACATAAAAAAGATGACACGCACTTTTTAGAAATAGATGAGTTTGTCTCTAAAAAAACAGCAAATACAATTCTTAATAAGGGCCCTGATTTGTCATGGGTATATTTGGAGTTTACAGATAACATGGGGCATATGTATGGAGATAGTCCACAGTTTCATGACGCAATAAAAAAGGCAGATAAGCAAGTTGGAAGAATTTGGAATGCACTACAAAAACGTTCTAAAGAATTTAACGAAGATTGGATGATTGTGATTACAACAGATCATGGCAGAAGTACAGATACTGGTATGGGACATGGAGGTCAATCAGAGCGTGAACGTGCTACTTGGATTGTAACCAATCATAGAAATACGAACGAATATTTTAGCGCTAAGCCAGGAATCGTAGATGTTGTACCCTCTATTTTGAGCCATTTGAAAATAGATGCGTCTGATGAAATTAAAAGAGAGATAGATGGGGTGTCTTTTGTAAATTCAATCTCCATGAGTAATTTTACAGCGACAAAAGAAGGAAACAAACTTCTTTTAAGATGGAAATCTTACGGCTCCGGTGAAAAAGCAAAAGTATTATTGTCAAACACTAATAATTTCAAAGAAAGTGGAAAAGATCAGTACACTGAAGTCTTACAAGTTATGACATCAGATGAAAAAGCTACAATTGTATTAAAAGGAGCGCCTTCAGAATTTTATAAGATTGTTATTCAATCGAATTTGAATTCAGTGAATACTTGGGTAACAAAATCTAAGGAGCTATTATACTTGATTGATGGAGTTGAAGTTCCGTTAACTAATAAGAAATTAAAAGGATTTTTGAGAGGAATTAATAATCATGAAATAGAGAGTGTTGATGTATTAAAAGATTCATCTGCAATTGCTCCATATGGATTAAAAGGTGTTAATGGGGTTGTATTAATAACCACTAAAAAACTTATAACTAAATAATTCAAATTATCCAGGCTAAGACATAAGAATATCCTCCTCCGTTAATTCAGCTATTTCTAAACCACGTAAATAGGTTTGCTTATACATCATACTAATGATATTATTGAGTTATATACTATTTGTTATATTTGAGTAAACACTATTATGAAAAAACTACTCTTACTCTCTGCTTTATTAATCTTCGCTTGTAGTTGCTCGCCAACTATTAATAGCCCTTTGTTTGCTAAAAGTGATAATGCAAAGGAATTAATCCTGTCAAAGTATGGTAATCCTTCAAAGGTTGAAAAGCAAGTAGAACAAGAAAAATGGATATACGACTATAGTAGTCCATTCAAAAGTAATAGAACTGTCGTTTTTGATAAATACGGCAAAATCATTAAAAACAAGAAACACTATAAGGCTTTTCATATGACAACAGGGTTTAATAAACATGGATATATTGCTATCGGCGCTATGCTTGTTTTGCACTTACTAATTGGGCCTTTTCCTGCATTACTTTAGGAAATTTTTAAATCATATATTTCACCTAAACCATAGGCAGTATCTCTAACCTATTTAAGGGGTTAGAAGTAGCATATAAATAGTAATTTACCTCTTTTTTGTGATAAACAACATGTATCTGTGGCAAACGGCTTTCTTTGTCTCGTATTTCGCCTAGAAGAAGCCTTTTAAGACCTCATCGTGAGATACGAGAACTTACTTGGTCAGACTTTTCAGAAGACCTTAATTACATTCATTTATCAGGAAATAGAAACAAATCAGGTAGAAATAGAATTGTTCCAGTTCCATCTTATATTAGAAATATTCTTGTAAAAGGAGAACGGCATCACAATATCTTTTCAGGAACACCTCAACCTTTAAACCAAGACTATTTTAAGACGCTTTGGAGTCGTTTTAAGAAACAATCAAACCTGCTTGAACAAGGAGCAAACATTATATTCATTCAGGCACTCAGGAGCAATAGAAATCTTTAAAAGAACAGGTTCTTTAGCCAAACTACAGAAAGCAATGGGACACTCAAATTTAAATGTAAGCTTGACCTACTTAAGGGGTTTAGAAGTCTCTGAATTAAAAGAAGAAGATATGCCTATGTTTTAGATGCTTACATTATTCCAAGTTGCTTATAAAAGTTTAGAAAATCCATAAAATCTTGTTCTACAGCAATTTTTCCATTTTTCATTTTAACAAGTGTAACTCCAGTAATGTTAACTTTATTTCCAGTTGCTGGTACTCCAAAAAAATCTCCATCGTGCGTTCCTTTAAAATTCCAATGTTTAACCATTTTATCACCTTGACCAAAAACATCAACCATTGTGAATTCTGCATCAGAAAATCCAGTTAAATAGTTATTATAATATGCCTTAAAATTTTCAATTCCTACAATATTTTTAGGGTCTACAACTGCAGTGACGTTAGTGTTGAATGAAGCCTCATTAATCAAATCAATTTGCCTGTCGTTAATTACTTTATCCCACACAGATTTATACATTTCTATATTTTCAGATAATTGCATTTCTGCTTTTTCTAATTCTAAATGTTTTTCAGACGGATTATTACAACTTACTATTATCAAAGAAATAAGTAAAAAAGCGAATCCAATTAAAAAGTTGTTATTTTTCATATTAATTATTTTATTAAAATTAGCATACCTGCAAGTTACAACATTTAGTTTTTACTTACTATCTGAAGAAGATATGCCTATGGTTTAACATAAAAAAACCCTACATTTCTGTAAGGCTCATTTCTTTTATTTATTAAGTAATATTGATTGTCCTATTATATACATTACTGCAACACGAATGATTACGGTTAATAATTTACTGACTTGCCTTCGCAAGTAAAGCAAGTGTAAGAAGTGTAGCAACTCCTGTAAGAAGAACACTCGGAATTAAACCAAAAGTTTTCAATAATGAAAAACCTCTAATTTTAACGGATTCAATTTCGGCATTAGGTATTGTTAGTATCTGTCCATTATTATATGAAAACATTAATATTTCATTTTCATTTTTTGAGACTAATTGTCCTTCAATATTTGTTTTATCAAGTTTTATAACTTTAATCTTTTTACTTTTTTTGATTTCGTTCTGCTTGTAATCTATTTTCTTGTAACTATAACAGCTTTGAAATAAAATAGAAAATGATAATAAAAAGATAATATTTTTCATAAAAACATATTTTAAAATTGGTATTCCTTAAAAGTAATTTAATTATGCAACTAATTTATTTGTAACAGTTAGAAGTAGAAAATATGCTATTATTAAATAGAAACTTTTCTTAATTCTTCCCTCACAATAGTTACAGATGTAAAGGGGTTTGATTGTGATATATTTTTAGTAAAAAATTAATCTACTAACCTATTTAAAATTACTTCATCCCCATCCAAGTCAGTAAGACTCAAACGATTATCATTGATGAAGTTATACGTGAAAATCATATCTTCAGTAGCATCGATAGTTAATGTTGTAGCAGTTGAGAACCAAGCTATTGTTTCGGTGTCTACTGCTCCTGACCAGCTTGTCTTGACACTACCTGTATTGTCTGCATTTAGTGTTAATGTTAAGTCACCTGTAACTGTAATGTCATCTGAATCAGTTAAAGTCCCAAGCCAAGTCCCAATAAGCTGAGCACTGTCTGTTGTATTATTGTCGCTATCATCACTACCACTACAAGCAATGATTAATACTGTTAATGCTATGTAAATATATTTTTTCATAATGGTTGTTTTTATAAAGATAACAAATATTAAATAAATAAAAATTAACTAAACATCACTAAAAGCAGTTAGATAGATAATAAGCATCCTATGATTACAGATGTAGTAGTGTATAATGTGGTGGTCAATTATTAGTTAACCAAATCATTTAACTATAAAGGTAAGTTTAACCTATTTACGAGGTTTAGAAATAGCTGAATTAACAGCCGAAGATATGGCTATGGCTTAGTTGCTTTGTTTTTTCAAATACTAACTCCCCGCAATCCGAGTTCCGAATAAATCCACCGCAAGTTCAGCCTAAATAAGAAAGAATAACTACAATGGTAAAATATCGATTCTTGAGACTCTAATGCCATTAATTAGTTTCATTTTACAACTAAAGTTAAAAGTATTTACTATTTTTGGTAACTAACAATTTAATATAAATAATTATGAAATTTAAATTAATTTTATTATCAGTCGTAACCCTAACTGTTTTTAGTTGCAATAATAAAGGAGGTAAGTCTCTAGCAGAAAATGCTAACAAAGGGAAGTCATATTCTTTTGGTAACCCAGCTTTAACTAAAAACATCATCGATATGGCAGCTGCATATACAAACCAAGACACAGATAAATTACTTAGTTATTATGATGACAGTTTTAATAGTGAAGACGATAAAGCTTGGACTAAAAAATGGTTAGAATCAATGAATACAATTAGCATGAAACCATATAAAATTATTCCATTATCAATGAATGGAGAAGATCAGCAAGTATTAGCTTGGTCAAAAGAGGAACGTGATTACAAAAACGGATCCTATGAGAAATTAGATTTAATGGAGTTATTTATAGTAAACAAAGAAGGAAAAGTAAAAGGGTTTAAGCAATGGAAATCTATCGATTCTGTAAATTTCGGAAGGTCTACAGGAGGTAAATTTTTTGGAAAAACACCTGGTAAAAATTCTGGCCGTCCTTTTGTGTTTTCTAATAGAAATGAAACTAAAATGTTAGAAACGATGATAGGACATTATAATAAAATGGAAATCAAAGAAGTAAGTTCATTTTTTGCTGAACAAGTAACAATTAATGATTATGAAGGGAATGTTATAAAAATAAGCAACAAAGATCTTGGTGCATTATTTGCCAATTATAGATCTGTTAAATGGACACCATATTCTATTATACCTATTAAAATTTCCAATACAGATGCAGCATCTGGTGTAATGCTATTTTCTAATGAGCGTAGAGTTCTAAAATCTGGAAAAATTTGGGAAAAAGAACTTATGGAAATGTTTTATTTTGATTTAGATGGGAAAATTTCAGCTCTTAATCAGTTTGCAAAATAAATAAAGTGCTTTCTTAGGCATTAATAGACAAAAGATTGTATCAAAGCACAATAAAAAAAGCTCTACATTTCTGTGGGGCTTATTAAATGTATTTATAAGAAAGGATAGAAGTACTTAGGTTAACAATCCTTTTTTTAGATTTAAAGGTTCGTTGTGAGTTTGGTCGGACAAATTGAAACTATACTTAGTGATTTTTTGGGTAAATTAAACACAATTAACGCATTCATAAAACAAGTGTATCATTGAGTTTATCGCATAAAAAAACCCTATCATTTCTGAAAGGGTTTATAGTAGATAACTCATTTGAAATATCGAACATAAGTTTTACACCAAGAGACTTAATTAACACTCACCAACTAATGACTCTTATTATGAAAAGTTGATAAACTTTATTTTTCTAAAAATGAACTAACACTACTTTTTATTAAATCACCTACTTGTGGTGTATAACCGCTAAGGGTAAATACTACATTTGAATTTTTATCTAAAACTATATGAGTGGGAAACGAATTTGCTTGCAGCTTTTTCATTATATAATTTTGAGAGTCAGGCACAATGTTGTAATTAAAAACATGAGTCTCTAAAAACTTATTTAACCTAGGACCTTTTTCATCCAAAGCTAATGCTAAGAACAAAACAGCATCATTATTTTCATATTCCTTTACCAATTTATTTAATTCTGGCATTTCTTCAATACAAGGTGCACAGCTAATAAACCATAAGTTAATGACTACCACTTTCCCTTTAATATCCTCAGGTGTGTATGTGTTTCCTAAAATATCTTTAAACACGAAATCAGGCAATGGTTTACCTTTTAATCCTGCATCAAAACTTGCTGACTCGTTCTGATAAGTCTCCATCATTTCTTGCAATTCTTGTTGGGTCAATTTTGTTAGGTAAGCCAATTTAAAAACGTCATTATTAGTAACAAATGCCTCAACCTTGTACATTCCACTTTTAACTTTTTCTTCGGCCTCTTCAGGTCTTAATTTTTTATTACCACTATCGTAAAAAGCATAGTTTTCATTGTCAAAACGAATTCTTCTCGACATAAATTCTTCACTACTGATAGCAATCAGTCCTTCTGAATAAATTTTAGTTTCAGTTGATACTTTTCTAGGAAAAATAATAAGTCGAATTAATTTATTCTCGTCTGCATAAATTTTTGTTTCTGGATCCATCAAAGAATACTGAAGTTTAGATTGAAATTCATCCAAACTTAAAAATTTATCATTTTCAAAACCCTCGATTTCTTGGCTTAATTTTACCATTCCTCCAAGATCCATAATAGTCACCTCATTCAAAGATTTTTTTAGACTGTCAAGTTTTTCTTGGACATTTAAAGGATTATTGTTTTGTGCATTTAAAGTTGAGAAAGAAATACTTTGGAGGACAATAATTAGTATATATAAATTTTTTAATTCTATCATTTTATTTTTTTTAGTTGGACAAACCTAAGTGCTTGAAATCAATTGTTATGTTAATTTTTTGTTATTATAAAAATTATTTTAACCAAGTCTTTAAATTAAAAAACGGTTACACTATAATAGTATAACCGTTTTATTGTTTTAGTAGCGGGAACTGGACTCGAACCAGTGACCTTCGGGTTATGAGTTTCGGGTATTATAAATCAATACACAACTAAATACTTTAATTATCAGTTAATTATGTTTTTATTACTTCAAATAAGTATGAATTAAACCAAACAAAAACACTTTTTGTTGTACCTATGTTGTACCTTAATTTCATATATTTGTAAAAAATTTATGGTCTCATGAGCTCAATATCAGTAACATTAAGAAAAAAAACAAATAAACAAGGGTTATTTCCTATCTCAATACGCATTACTAAAAACAGAAAATCTACTTTTTTGTATATCGGACAATATATTGAAGGGAAATTTTGGGATATAAAAAACAAACGAGTGAAAAAATCACACCCTAATTCTGTCCGTTTAAATAACTTGATAGCTCAAAAATTATCAGAAGCAAACAATACTCTTATAGATATAGTTACAGAAAATAAAAAAGCGAGTGTTAAAAACATAAAAACACAAATTAATTTAGAAGAGAACTCTAAAGATTTCTTTTTTGTAGCTGAAATCCATTTGGAGAACCTAAAAGACCGAAAAAAGTTTCATCAGATTAAAACAGAGAAAGGACGACTTAAAGTTTTTAAAGAATTTCTAAAATCAGATGAAATATTTTTGGAAGATATTACTGATGCTTTATTAAAAAAGTTTCAAGCTTATTTATTTGCTACTCGTAATATTTCACCAAGAACCGTTGTAAATTATCTTATTTTAATACGTACGATTTATAACATTGCAATTACTCAAGACTTTGTATATAGAAAATTCTACCCTTTTGGAAAAGGTAAAATAAAAATCAAACTTCTTGAATCAAGTAAAATAGGATTAAACCAAAAGGAATTAAAGCATTTAGAGAATATTCAATTAGAAAGTTCTGCTCAAAGACACGCATTAAATGTTTGGCTTGTTAGTTTTTATTTTGCTGGGATTCGCATAGGAGATGTATTGCAATTAAAATGGTCAGATTTTATTGATAACCGACTTAATTACCGCATGAACAAGAATCAGAAGCTAGTAACTTTAAAAGTTCCTGAAAAAGCTAACCCAATTATCAATCAATATCAAAAATTAAAAAGAAGTAAAAACGATTTTATTTTTCCAGAAATGAAAAAAGCAACTATGAATGACCCTGAAGATGTTTTAAGAAAAACACAGACCGCTACAAGAAATTTTAACCGTCATTTGAAAAATATTGCAAAATTAGCTGGAATTGAGAAAAATCTATCTTGTCATATTGCGAGACACTCCTTTGCCTCTATTGCAGGAAACAGCGTGAATATTCAAATTTTACAAAAATTATATAGACATAGTTCTATTACAACTACTATTAATTATCAAGCAAATTTTGTGCATAAAGATTTTGATGAAGCGCTAGATAGTGTGGTTAATTTTTAATTATTTTTTTTACAGCTACTTTAGTTCCTTTATTTTTAAATACAATTATATAAACACCTTTTACAAGCGAAGATATATCAATTTCTTTATTATTATCTTCAATAATAATCTTTTGCCCAAACATATTGTAAAGAGCAAACGAGGTAAACATATTTGGAGTCGTTTCTGATATTTTTAAGATATCTGATGTAGGGTTAGGATATATTCCTATAGTATTTAATTCTTTTTCAAAATTATTTATAAATAATGCATTTGTTTCTTCTACACTAAAGTTTGCAAATAGTACTTCTTCATCTCTTAAATCTTGACTAGAATTTAAACTTCTATATATCCCCCATTTTGGTCTCACAAAATCTGCTCCTGCTCTCCAATTTATAATATCATTATTAGTATAATCAAAAAGTAATGTATTGTCACTTACTTTTTTAATTTCTATTGAATAAGCTCCTGACGTACGATAAGTTATTGTTTCGATTACTTCTAACCAAGCTCCTTTTAAAGGAGCTAAATCTGTTTGTTTTAGTGTAGTTTGCGATGTTGTTTCTGCATATCTTAATTCTAACCTATCTGGATTTCCTTTTCTTAAAGTAAGTGTATACATTGGCATACTTGCTAAACTACCACCTACAGATTTTAGTTGATGAACATGAGTAAAACTTGAGGAAACTTGAAAATTATTATCTAATTTAAATTTCCATTTATAAACAACTTCCTCATTCTCAACCCCTAACAAATTATCAGGAGATTTATCGTATGTTTTAATTTCATTTCGTTGTCTATCTGTGTTGATGCATCTATCATTATCTGGTGTTACATGCATAAAAAAACGAAAAACATTTATACTTAATTCTGTATCAAATATTTCATCAATATGTCTACCAAATGATGAATGATTACAATCTGGTTCTTCCACAGGATCATATCCTGGAGCCAACACATTTGCAATTTCTTCGTAAGTGTTTCCTGCTCCATTTGCATCTAATGTAACTTGACCAAAAGTTAAAAATGAATGAAATAACATTATAATAAATACCTGTTTACTCATACTTTTTTAATTGTTTTTCTTTTTAAAAAAAGATTATAAATCAAGCCAAATAAGATTAAAAATACACCCAATAAAGTATATAAATTGTATATCTCACCAAACCAAAAAACTCCTAAAATAATTGTGAAAATAATTTCTAAATATTTTAATGGAGCGATAATATTTGTTTCATTAGATTGAAAAGCTTTGGTCATGTATAACTGACCTATATAACCAAATACACCTAAACTTAATAATAAAAAATATTCTTCTGTATTAGGGCTTTTCCAATTATTTATAGACATAATCCCTCCAAAAAGAAAAGCCATAATCATAAAATAATTTATAATTACTAACGGATTATCTCTATCACCAATTTTTCTAATTACTACAAAAACTGATCCTAAAAATATTGCTGATATGATTACTAAAAACATCCCTAAATAATCAACATCAATTCCAAAACCTTTAATAATTAAAACACCAATAAAAGCTGTCAAAAATAATAACCATTGCGTGATTTTAATTTTCTCTTTTAAGAGAAATAAAGCAAAAATAGTAGCAAAAATTGGAGAAGTGTATCTCAACGAAACTGCTGTCCCTATAGGTAAATAATTTAACGATTGAAAAAAACAAATTAAAGATACAAGACCTAAAAAACCTCTTAAAAATAACAACTTTTTATTGTTTCCTAAAATAGGTATTTTATACTTTAAAATTAATGGAATTGTAAATATTAATGTACCAATAGACCTAAAAAATACAATTTGATACACATTAAAAGTAGATAAATATTTAACTACAACATTCATTAGTGAGAATGCTAATACGCTAAAAATCATGTAAAAAATTGCTTTCTTATTATCCATGATAAAAAGAACTATATGTTTTGTATTATTTTAAAGTTTTAATAATATCTAAAGCTTCTTTTGTTTTACTTTCAATTGTATTGTAATCAAAACTACCATCAGCATTTTTTGCCATTAATTTAGAACCCATACCAACACAAGTTACACCTGCTTTAAACCAACCTTCTAAATTTTCTTTAGTCGGAGCAACACCGCCTGTGGGCATTATACTAGTCCAAGGTTGTGGTCCTTTAATTCCTTTCACAAAATCTGGTCCGTAAATACCTCCAGGAAATAACTTCACTATTTCACAGCCTAACTCTTCTGCTTTAGCAATTTCTGTTAAAGAGCCACAACCAGGAGACCAAAGAACTTTTCTTCTATTACAAACAATAGCAATATCTTCTCTTAAAACAGGCGTTACAATAAAGTTTGCTCCTAAAGCCATAAACCTTGAAGCTGCTGATGCATCTGTGACAGAACCAACACCCATTACCATTCCTGGTAATTCTTTAGTTACATACTTTACCAATTCTCCAAAAACTTCGTGCGCAAAATCTCCACGAGCAGTAAATTCTAATAACCTTGCACCACCATTATAACAAGCAGTAATTACTTTTTTACTTATTTCTAAATCTGCATGATAAAATAATGGAACCATTCCTGATTCTTTCATCACTTGTGCTACTTCTAATCTTGTATATTCAGCCATCTTTTTAAATTTATCTTGCTACTCTTCCTGAAGAATCTCCTCCCATTAATTTTTCTACTTCTGCAACTGTAGATAAGTTTGCATCACCTTTAATAGTGTGTTTTAAACAAGAAGCTGCAACTGCAAAGTCTAATGCATTTTGATCATCTTCTGGGTATTTTAATAATCCGTAGATTAAACCTCCCATAAATGAATCTCCACCACCAACTCTATCTACAATATCTGTAATTTGATATTGACGTGTTTGCAACATTTTTTTACCGTCATATAAGACTCCTGCCCAAGTATTGTGAGAAGCAGAGATTGAACCTCTTAAAGTAGTAATTACTTTTTTAGCTCTTGGAAATTTTTCCATCATTTGCTCACACACAGATAAAAAAGCTTCTGCTTTCACATCATGTCCAGCAGTTTGAACTGCAGCTCCATCTGGTTTGATTCCGAAATGCATTTCTGCATCTTCTTCGTTTCCTAAAACAATATCACAGTAAGAAGTTAATTCTGTCATAATAGATTCTCTATGCGCATCGTCACAGAAATTCCAAAGTTTTGCTCTATAATTTAAATCTGTAGAAATAGTAATTCCTTTTGAGCTTGCAACTTTAACAGCTTCCAAACAAACATCTGCAGCACCTTGAGAGATTGCTGGCGTAATTCCTGTCCAATGAAACCATTCAACACCGTCAAAAACAGCATCCCAATCGATCATACCAGATTCTATTTCTGCAATTGCAGAATGTGCTCTGTCATAAACAACTTTAGAACCTCTAGAAACTGCACCCGTTTCTAAAAAGTAAATACCTAAACGATCTCCGCCCCAAACAATTTTATTAACGTTTACGCCTCTTTTACGCATTTCCATCATTGCACATTGTCCAATATCATTTTTTGGTAAACGTGTTACAAAATCTACATCAACTCCGTAGTTTGCTAATGATACTGCTACGTTAGATTCTCCACCTCCATAAACAACATCAAAATTATTTGCTTGCGAAAATCTTAAAAATCCTTGTGGAGCTAATCTTAACATGATTTCTCCGAAAGTTACTACTTTACCCATTTTATTAAATTTAGTTGTATTATTTTTATTTAGTTAAACGTTTAAGCAGTTTAATAAAATAAAATCAAAATCTAACTATTACTGTAAATTTTGATTATACAAACAAACGAACTACATTTGTTTAAACGTTTAAGCAAATATATAAAAAATTCATGAATAAAAAGAAAACGACTATAAAAGATATTGCGAACGTTTTAAATATATCTGCTGCTGCTGTTTCTAAAGCTTTACATAATGATTCTCGAATTAGCGAAAAAACTAAAAAAGCAGTTAGACAAGTTGCAGAAAATTTAAATTATCAACCCAATCACCTTGCCAGCGCTTTAAGAAGCGGAAAAAGCAAGTTGGTTGGAGTTATTGTACCGAGAACAAATAGTAACTTTTTTTCTTCAGTAATTCAGAATATCGAAGAAGTCTTAAACAAAGAAGGTTATAATATTATTATTACGCAATCTAACGAGTCCTACGAAAAAGAATGTAATAATATAAATGCGCTTTTATTTACGCAAGTTGATGGTATTATTGCTTCTATGGCAAACGAAACAACGGATTTAGGCTATTATGAAAAAATTAAGTCAATGGGAATTCCATTGATATTGTTTGATCGTGGTGAAAACGATTTAAATGTAGATTATATTGGTATTGATGATTATAATAGTAGTCATGTTATTGTAGAACATCTTGTAAAACAAGGATGTAAGAGAATTGCTCATATCGGTGGTTATAAGCACACAAGAATTTATAACAACAGAATTCGTGGTTATAAAGATGCTTTAAAAAAATTTCACCTTCCTTTGGATAAAGAATTGCTCACAGAAAGTGGGTTAACTATTGAAGATGGAAGATTAAAAATGCAACAACTTTTGAGTTTGAAAGAAAAACCAGATGCAATTTATGCAGCTGGAGATTATGCTGCATTAGGAGCATTGCAAGTTTTAAAAGAACAGAACATACAAATTCCCGAAGAAATTGCTTTAGTTGGTTTTGGTAACGAACCTTTTACAGATATCGTTACACCGAGTATTACAAGTGTAAATCAGCATAGTGCAGAGATTGGAAAATTAGCTGCAGAAACATTTTTAAATCATGTAAAAGAAAAAGCAGTTCATCAAAAATTAAATAAACAAATTCTAAATGCTGATTTAATTATTAGAGATTCATCAAATAAAAAAAGCCTTTCTTAAATAAAGAAAGGCTTTTCAATTCAAATTATATAAATACTCAGTTTATATTCCTAAAGCTTGTCCACCACCAACTTGGATAGTTTCTGCTGTAATAAAAGCAGCATCTTTACTTGCTAAAAAAGAAACAACACCGGCTACATCTTCTGGTTTACCTAATCTTCCTAACATAATATTGTTTGCCCAAGAAGCAAATACTTCTGGTTTAGTTGCTTTAATTTGAGCATGAAAAGGAGTGTCAATTGTTCCAGGAGAAACAGCATTTACTCTAATTCCGTATTCTGCTAAATCTTTCGCTAAAGCTCTTGTAATTGCATGAACTCCTGCTTTAGAAGTACCGTAAATACCTGCTCCAGGTCCACCTGCACTCCAACCTGCATTAGATGTGTAGTTAATAATAGAAGCGTTTTCACTTTTCTTTAAAAAAGGAATAGCTGCTCTTGATGCAAAAAATGCAGAATCAAGATTTAAAGCCATAACAAATCTATAAAATTCAGTAGTCATTTCTTCGAAACGAGATCTTCCACCTAATCCTCCTGCATTGTTTACAAGAACATCAATTTTACCATATTTTTCTCCAATTTTATTGATATTTGAAGTTACAGCTTCTTCATTTGTAACATCAAAACCATAATATTCGGCAGAGATTCCTTCTGCAGTAAGTTCTTTAACTCTTTTTGCTCCTGCTTCATGATCAATACCGTTTAAAATTACAGTATATCCATCTTTTCCAAGCCTTTTTGAGACTTCAAAACCAATTCCGCCTGTTGCACCTGTTACAACAGCAACTTTTTCATTTAATTTACTCATATTAAAATATTTTATTTTATATAATTTTTTATTCTTTAATTTTCTGTGTCTACAACTAATTTCACTTTTCTAATTAAAAAGAAAATTGATAATACTGCTAGTACTACTGAAACAGTAATGACTACAAATGCTGGCGTATATGATCCTCCATTTGTTATCCTACCAATAAACCAGTTCATAATCATAGGAGAAAATGCTGCTACTGTACCAGCTAGTCCTGCTAATGTACCTACTGATGGCCCTCTAAATAAATCACTTGATAAAGTTTGAATATTACCTATAGCAAATTGAAATCCAAAAAGTGCTAATCCTGCTAGATAAATAAATGTCATATAATTAGAATCATTTACAAATAATATAATGCCAACAAAACCTATAATTATTAAAAAACTTCCTAACACAATACTTGCTTTCCTACCAAAATCTACGGAAGTACGTTTTATGATTGCTTCTGTAAAAAATCCTCCTAATATTCCACCTGCGGCAGCCATTAGATAAGAGATCCACATAGTATTTCCTATTTCCTCTATACTCAATCCAAATTTAGAGTTTAAATAGATTGGCATCCAACCTGCAAAGAACCACCAAATAGGTTCTATAAAAAATCTACAAAGTAGAATTCCCCAAGGTTGTTTATAACTCAATATCTTCCCAACAGGTAAACTTTTAGCGCCTTCAACAACAACAACATTATTATCTATTCTGTCATTAAGTAACATATTTCTTTCATCTTCAGTAATCCAAGGATGATCTTCTGGTTTAGATTTATTTATGATCAACCAAGGAATAACCCAAAGTAATCCTAATACTCCTAAAATTATGTAAGTAGATTTCCATCCGAATTGAGCATATAAATAAACTATAATAACAGGAGCTATTACATTACCTATGGAAGCTCCAGAGTTAAAAATACCTTGTGCTAAAGCTCTTTGTTTTACTGGAAACCACTCTCCATTACTTTTTACAGCACCTGGCCATAACCCAGCTTCTCCAAGACCAAGCAAACCACGAACTATAGATAAAGAAACAACACCTCTTGCTAGTGCATGAAAAGCTGCTGCTGAAGACCAGACAACTATGGAAACAACAAACCCTAATCTAGTTCCGATTTGATCATATAATTTACCTGATAAAAACTTACTTGCTGCATAGGCAAACAAAAAGAAATTAAGCATTAATGCATAATCAGAATTATCCATACCTAAATCTTTACCCATTTCCGGCCAAAGTAAAGCAAATGCAGTTCTATCTATATAATTTATAACTGTGGCTATAAATATTAACATTATAATCCACCATCTTAGTCCTTTAATTTTCATATTAAAAATTTAGTTTTTATAACGTATAGCAATACCTTTTACAAATGCTATTAGTTGTAATTATTTATATTTTAATAAAGTGAATGATATTGTCAAAAAGCAAAAAGATTACTTAATTAATTTATTCTTCCTTCAGATTTAATTTATTTTGATATAAGAAAAACGTGCAACTTTCTTTTATCAACTTTAAATATTATAACAATATTGATATAATGTTTTAAAGTGAACTTTCATTTTTTCTTTTGCTAATTTTGGATCTTGTATTAAAATTGCATCAAATATCTCTTGATGTTCTATAATACCTTCTTGTGCAAGACCTTTATCGCAAACATGATATTTCTCGAAATTTGTAATAATTTCAGGCGTTATTATTAACATAAAAGTATTCATTGTACTATTACCACTTGCTTTAGCAATTGCTAAATGAAACAGCAAGTCTTCTTGTACAGCGTCTTCTCCATTAATAACTTTATTTTTATAAGCTTCTAAAGCTTCTTTTATTTGTACTAAATCTTCTTCTGTTCTTCTTATAGCAGCTAATCTTGCAGCTTTTAATTCTAACAAAATTCTTGTTTCTACTAAAGATTTAAAATCTGGTTCATCTAACCTTAAAATATCTTCAATCATTCCGTTAAGAGCTGTTACACCAATATTTGCAACAAAAGTCCCACTTTGAGGCCTAGATTTCAATAAACCATAAAATTCCAGTTTTTGAATTGCTTCTCTAACATTACTCCTACTTACTTCAAATTTTTCTGAAAGCATTCTTTCTGACGGAAGCTTATCTCCAGGTTCTAAATTTTTATAATTAATAAAGTCTCTAATACCTATAATTATCAAATTCTGAACTTTTTGATTTTCGTTTTTAGTAAGTACTTCTAATTTCATTTATGCGAATTTTAATATCTATTTGGTTAACCAAATTTTATTTTATAAATATATGAAAAAACAAAACTATTTTAATCAAATTAATGAGATACTTCTAACTTATAATATTCAATTTTAATTTCCCCAAGAGTCACTAAAAACTAATTAAATTAATGGCTAACCTCTAACTCGTAAAACTTTACTTTTGAAAAAGAACCTTTATCTCTTGATTGGAAATAATTGCCAGCTTTAAAGTAGTTTTCAAAGATTCCCCATTTTTTTATATGTATACTTTTGTATACTTTATATTCATTTTTATTTAAAATAATTACCATTTTACCATCTGAAACTTTAACTTCTAAAGTAAATTTTCTAAACCCAACTTTTTGCTCAAAATTGAAACCTCTGTCATTATCCCAAGCATCTTCATGTAACATTTCTTTATAAGTTGCATTCAAATTTTTAAGCATTTTGGTTTTTACACGAATTTTACCTTTGTCCCAATAGATTTTTAAGATTGGTGGTGCATTATTATCATCTTCTCCTATTAAATCACGTTGTTCATTTGTTAAACGTCCATGAATTTGCATAATAATTGTTCTATGATATTTACCATCACTATCTCTTGTTGTTTTATCCATAGAAAGTTTCCCTTTCATATATGCTCCATCTGCAAAAGTCCAATTGGTATTATTATCACCAGGAACCATTTGTTCTCTTAACTCTGATCTAGTATATTTTGTATTTCTAGTTTTAGAGTTGGTTGGCATTGCATGAAAAACAATAGCACCCTTTGTAGAGTCTATATACATATAAGGTTTTGCTATTTTATTTTTTGCAAAATCTAATATTTCTGGTGAACTAATTTCATAAGGTTTCCCTTTTTCATTTGTTACCGGCAAAGTAACTTTCCAATTGCTTAAATCAATTTTTGGAAGCTTAACTTTTTTCCGTTTCTTTCGTTTTTTCTTCTTCTTTTTTTTCTTTTCAACTTTTACATTCGAGTCTGTAATGCTACTAGTCTTATTTTGACTAGTAGCATTGACAGATAAAAATAGCATTACAATCAATAGCAATAAATTTCTTTTAAAAATTGTCATATAATTATCCTTTTATAGCGGATAAACTTTAACATTATCAACAAAGGCATCTTTGTCTGTAAATGCATAAATTAATATAGACACTTCACCTACAGAATTAGACCTAAACTGAAGTTTCATTGTTGTACCACCTGAACAAGAATTGTCAGCAAACTTTCCTTTAGCTTCAGTACCAACATGTTCTACCAAAGGATTACTAGCTATAGCAACATCGCTATCAGTATAATGACCATTTAAGATAGCAGCAACTACACTGTTTGTTGCAGAACCTCCTGTTTTTATAGCATATTCGTACTCAAAAATATAATCCGTATTAGGGCTTAATGTAACTGATTGATACATGTATCTAGTATCACCAGCATCAGCAGTACCGTCAGGAGCATCAGCACTATTGCTAGATGACCATTTTGCTCCTCTTGTTTTAGAACCTGTTTGTGTTCCGTCATATTCTGTACAAGATCCATCAGAACTACCGCTAAAAGGGTTTGAATTCCCTGGAGTATTAGCTATTTTCCAAGGCGGATATACATCACTACTACCACTATTTAAATCTCCCCATAAAATATCTGGATTAATAGGACCTGCTGGTCCACCAACAGTAACTTCTTTTGTAATAGAAGTTGGTTTATTAAGAGAATTTGTAGTTGTTAACGTAGTCATATAGGTCTTTTCTATACCGTTATTAATATAACTATGTGTTGGGCTTGCCATTGTAGAAGTATTACCATCTCCAAAATCCCAACTATAACTAGTTGCAAGTTCAGAAGCATCAGTAAAGGTCACATCAAAATCACTAGCGACATCATCAAAAGTAAAATCGGGAACTGAAAGTGGAGCTCTATAAAGATAAATATTATCTACATTAAGACTTGCCTCATTACTTGCAGTACCTCCTGTTCCTAATTCTAATGTTATATCATCAATCTGGGTAATTCCTTCAGCAGCAAAATCAATATCAAGACTTGTCCACGTATCATTTGCTATGCTTTGCTCAAAAGTTTTACCTCCTAATGTTATTTTTACTTTATCAATACCTGTTTCATAAATAGAATGAAAGTCTAAATGAATATAATCAGCAGAAGCACCTGCTCCAAAAACATCTGCAATAATAACAGGAGAGCTAAAAGCAATAGATGCAGTATTAGTACCATCAAGTCTAGAATACTGAATTACATTGTTTTTTATGTCTCCAACTTCTACTTTATTAAACTCTGCAGCACCAGCTTCTAAATTAGAACCTGATATAACGTTTGTATAAGCAGTAAAAGCACCACTATTTTCAATACCATCACTAAAAACAGCATATACATTTTCATCAAGAATAATTGGTGAAATTGGTGCAGTTGTTACTGCGTTAATTAAATGTCCTATTGTTATATTTTTTGATTTAGCAACACTTGCAAGACCTTTATCTGATGTTGCAGTTACAGTTATTGTATATGTAGCGTTTTCAAAAGCATTAGAGTAATCGTAAGATGCACTAGAACCACTAGCACCAGACATAGCTACTGGAGAACCACCAGCACCAAAGTCTACTTCATAAGAAGTAACTCCTACTGCTATTGCTTTTACTGTAACAAAAGTACCATCTTCTAGTCCATTTTCATCTGGACCTGAAGTTGCTGTAAAACTAGAAAATATGATCTCTGTAAGACCTGTACCACCTGTAGTATCTTCAATTGGTACAATCTCATTTTCTTCACATGATACTACAAGTCCCATTACTAGTAGGGCAAATATTCCTTTTTTTAATAAATTCATAATTATTTGTTTTTTATTTTTTATCAAAATTAATTTGCTGCATAAACTTTAATATTGTCTATATATACATCAACATCTGTTACTGCATAGAATACAATAGAAACTTGACCACTAGTATTAGCTCTAAATTGTTGCTCAACTTTTGTGTGCACTTTTTTACCTTTTACCTCGTTTGCAATAAATTGCACAATAGGAGTGCTTGCAACGGCATTAGCTCCGTCAGCAAAATGACCATCTAAAATTTCTGCATAAATTCTATTTCCTCCTGGAGCAACACCTGCTTGTTCTGCTGGAGTCTTAATAGCATATTCAAATTCTAAAATATAATCTACATTACGCACTGGACTTACTATTGTTGGTGACACTGTAATTGCTTGGTAAGCATATCTAGTATTAGAACTTAAGTAAGCGCCTGCAGAAGTAGATTTAGTCCATTTTGCTCCTTTTGTTTTTGCTCCATTATCAGAACCATCATAATTTGTAAAAGACCCATCACCACTTGCGTTAAAAGGATTTGTATTTCCTCCTGTAAAAGCTGAAAATTTCCAATTACTTGAACCGCCATTAAAATCTCCATTAAGAATTGTTACTGGTATAGGTACAAATTTATCAACAACTATAACCTCTAAAGTTACTGTAGTTGATGCTTCATTTGCATCTGTAGCTGTTAATGTAACAGGATACGTACCTTCACCTGCATCAAAAGTAAAACTAGGATCTTTATCTGTTGAAGTTCCTAATCCATTAAAACCCCAGATGTATTTAGTAGATTCAGTAGATAAATTATTGAATTCTACAGTTCTGAAATTAGTAGCATTTGGTATATAATCAAAATTAGCTGTAGGTAAAGTATTATCTGGTATTGAACCAGCCTCTGGTAAATCAAAAGTATCTTCACAACTTAAAGAGAAAACCATTACAGATAAGCAAATTGCTATCTTAATGTTGTTTTTAAAAGTATTTAATTGATTTTTCATAATTATTAAATTTAATATATTATTATTGAGGATTCTGAGTTAACAAACCTTCACTTAAATTAATTTCCCTTGATGGGATTGGAAGTAATAATCTTCTAATATTATAACTTGTATATCCTTTTAAGGTAGCATGTGTACCCAGAACATCATGAGCAACTCCCAATCTTAACAAATCAAAGAAACGATGGTTTTCAAAAGCTAACTCTACTCTTCTTTCTAATAGTAAAGCATTTACGGTTAAAACTATTGGACGATCTGCTACTGTATCGAAACCTGCTCTAACTCTAACTTTCATATAAGAATCTATAGCATTAGGATCTGGAGAATCATTACCTTTCATAATTGCTTCTGCATGCATTAATAATACATCTGAATAACGTAAAATAATCCAGTCATTACCAGCATTACCTGGTTGACCTCCATAAGTAGGAAGATTTGTATTAGAAATATCAGATCCGACTGGTAAGAATTTTATTACCTCTGCATCTTCTGGTATAGGAAGATTAGCATCATCTCCAAAAGCAGTATAAGATGCTCCTGTTCTATTACCTCCATTTGTCATAAAATCTACAGCAAGATTTGGGTTTACAATATTAAGCCCATCTTGTCTACCTTGGCGTTTATAAGAAGTAAACTCTGATGAAAACCCTTGACTTTCTGTAGGATCACCTGAAACATACTGAATCGCAAAAATAATTTCATTATTTAATTCGTTGTAGAATACATCTCTAAAATTAGGCTCTAAACTTAAACCAGCACCATTAATAACTGCTTCGCACATTAGTTTTGCACCATCATAATTAGGTATTGGTTGCGATAAGTAAACTTTAGCTAAAAGTCCTTGAGCAGCTGCTTTAGACGCTCTAGATTTATGAGTATTATCTAAATAAGTAACCCCTTCTTGTAAATCTAATACAATTTGTTCATAAACTTTTGCTATATCAACTCTTGTAAAAAGTAATTCTTTTTCGTCAGCAGTTGCAATTCTTGTTAACAAAGGCACTGCTCCATAAAGCCTTACTAAATTAAAATAAGCATACGCTCTTAAAAATTTAGCTTCTGCAGTATATTTATTGATGTTAGAAGCATCAGAATTATCAACATACTTTAAAACATTATTAGCTCTAAATATAATTTCATACATAGATTGATAATAGTCTTCAGATTGAATATTTTCTGGTTCAACTATATATCTATGAAAATCTGCTCTAGATCCTTCTAGTGTTTTACTTCTAGTATTATCAGAACGATGTTCTGTTAAAAGGTACTCTAATTGAACTCCTCTATTAAACCTTACAGAACTTGACTGTGTATTTTCATTAACACCTTGAATGGCATCATAAACCCCTATAATTCCACTTAAAACATCTGCATCTGATTGAAAAAAACTTTCTGCAATAATAACAGAGTCTGGTAATGGATTTAAAAATTCATCTGAATCACAAGAGACAAACAAAGCTCCTGTAATAGTAAAAATTAAAAAATTTATATATTTTTTCATAATTATTTATAATTAAAAATTAACGTTTAAACCAATTGAATATGTACTAAACAAAGGCGTACCTGCTCTTTGTGACCCATAAGATGTAGGTGTATTATTAGAATCAATATACTCTGGATTAAAACCATGATAATCATCAGATGTAATATATAACAAATTCTGACCCGTTGCATAAAATCTTAATGAAGTCATACCTAATTTTGATACGATACCTTCTGGTAAAGTATACCCAAGATTTACATTTCTTAATGAAAAATAACCTGCACTCGAAACAACATCATTTGTATGTATTCTAGGCTTAAGAAAAGAAGCATCTGATATAACACCTGCATTTACTACAGCTTGTACATCTGAGGTAGCACCTGTCCAATGTGTAAAGAAGTACTGATCACCAATATTTTTTACTTGAGCACCTTGACTTCCTTGAATCATAAAAGAAAAATCAAAATTCTTATATTTAAAATCGTTTGATATACTCCAAACAATATCTGGATATGGATCTCCTAAAATAGTTTTATCATCATCTGTTATAATACCATCACCATTTAAATCTTTAACAATAATATCTTCTGATTGACCGTTAATAGGAATCCAAGGAGAATTATAGTATTCAGCAGCTAATTCTTTATCTACAACATATCCATAAAAAGAAGAGATAGGATTACCCACAGAATTTATCCATTGTGAACTTCTTCCAAAACCATCTTCTGTTAACGCTCCATTAGACTCACCGTAATCTAGTAATTCATTTTTATTAGTAGATGCAATTAAAGTAGTACTCCAAGAAAAATTTTCGTTTGAAACATTTTTGGTTCTTAACTCAAGTTCAAATCCACTATTTGCTACTTTACCTAAATTTACTATACCACTATTAAAACCAGTAGCATAAGAAACAGGATTATCTAATAGCAACTTATCACTGGTTCTCTTATAATAATCTAAAGAACCTGTTATTCTATTGTTTAAAAAACCAAATTCTATACCTGGGTTAAATTCTTCAGAAGCTTCCCATTGCAATAATGCATTTGCAATATTAAGCGGCGAGTTACCTGCTGTTATATTACCATTAACAATACCGTTTGTACCAGTCAATTGTGCTAAATAAGGCCACGCATTCTCAGTAATACTTCCTAAATTAAAATTTTCCGCTCCGGTAAGACCATAGCTTACTCTTAACTTTAATTTACTTAAAATTTCGTTATCCGATAAGAAACTTTCATTGTGAGCATTCCATCCAACAGATATTGCAGGGAAGTTACCCCACTTAGAATCTACTCCAAAAACAGAACTACCATCTCTTCTAAATGAAGCAGAAACTAAATACTTATCTTGATATGCATAATTTATTCTACCAAAATATCCTATTTTGTTTTTTACAGCATTTAATTCTCCATTATTTACAATAAGAGTAGCTCCTTGTAAATTTTTTAGTAAATCATTAGAATATCCAGTACCTGTAGTTTGACTTACTTCTTCACTTCTTTTTTGGATAGTAAAACCTGCCAAAGCATTAATCTCGTGATCGCCAATTTGTTTTTCATATAATAATGTATTATCAGAAATTAATCTTGTTTTAAATCTATTATTTAATAAATATTTTGCCCTACTGTTTCCAGCTGAATGATGTTTTGTACCATCCCATCTAGTTCTTTTGCGTTGTTCTACAGTAACACCTAGTGATGTTTTAGCCGTAAGACCATCCATAATCTTGTACTGTAAATAAGTAGAAGCTAATAATTTTGTATTATACTCATAATGCTCTCTTTCTACATATTGTGAATAAGGATTTGAATCACCAGAAGTACGAGGTCTACTGTCGCTTCCATTTCCATCTAAATCTAATTCAACCAAATGGTTCTCAAGAAAATAATCTCCAATCCCTACATCTGGGTATGAAGTTCTATTGATAAACTGTAATGTTTCAGCTGTATGATATATAGGCAACCAAGGAGATTGTCTAATTGGATTATGAATAGACGTAGGCAACCTTCTTCTTTTTGAATATGAAGGCGTAACACTTACTCCAAACTTTAGTTTATTAGTTAATTTACTATCCACTTTTAATTTAGCAGAATACACTTTGTAATCATCTGTTATAACAACACCTTCATCTTGATTGAATCTTAAAGAAGCTGAAAATTTTGTATCTTTATTACCTCCTCTTGCAGAAAAAGAGTGATTTCTTACAAAACCACCATTAAAAAATACATCTTGCCAATCTCTGTCAATACCAGTAGCTGCAACTAACAATTGTGCGTATTGAGTAGTTTCTGTAAGTTGACCAGTAGCTGCTAACTCCTTCGCAGCCCAACCTGAAACACTTTTCTTATAATCATCACTTCCAAAAGCACTTTTATACCCTGTAAAAGTATTATATGAAAATTTTGTTTTTCCTTCTTTTCCAGATTTTGTCGTAATTATAATTACTCCATTCGCCCCTTCACTACCATAAATAGCTGCAGATGCTGCATCTTTTAAAACTTCAAAAGACTCTATATCATTCATATCTAAATTTCCTAAAAAATCAGAATCAACAACTATACCATCTACTACCACTGCTGGCCCTGAATCTGCAGTAATTGATCCAAAACCTCTAATTGTTATTGTTGGTGCACCACCAGCTTCAGCATTAGTTGATTGTATATTAACACCCGAAACTTGACCAATTAAAGCATCATCTACTCTTGTTACAGCAATTTGATCTAGTTTTTCGTTTTTCACTTTCGAAATAGCACCAGTTAAATGACTTTTCTTTTGCGTACCATATCCTACTACTACAATTTCATCTAAACTTGTAGCATCTTCTGCCATAATAACATTTAAGTTTTTCTGACTATCTATAATTATAGTTTGAGAAGCAAATCCTAAATAAGAAAACACAGAACATCTCCTTTTTTAACTTTAATAGAATATTTACCGTTAAAGTCAGTTTCTGTACCTTTAATTGTTTTTAACACCCTAATAGATACACCCGGTAATTCAGACTTATCTCCTTTAGAATTTACTACACCTTTTAAAGTGTATACATCTTGTGCATAAAAGCAAACATTTACTAACATTACTAATAGTAACGTTATCTTAAATTTTAAGTTCATAATATTATTTTATGTTTTTAAAAATGTAATTTATTATTCATATTTTATGAATATTTTTTTTTAATTAACACAACCTTAAATTAAAAATCAAAATACTATTAAAGATAATTGTATTTTTGACTGTCATTACTTAATTTAATAGATTATGTATTGGTTTATACTTCCTTCAGAAGAAGTGTGATTTTTTAAAAGGATAGGCGTGCACCTATCCTTTTTTTTTGTTTTAACTAATTCAAATTTAATATCATACACATTATTTTTTTGGTTATCCAAACTGGTTCACCAAATTGGTTTACCAAATATATACTTTTTTTTCGTTCTAACAAATAATTCTTAATAAAAAGTTAATTATTATATAAACATCTTAATAGAATTGCTTAAAAACTATATTATTCAATAAAATCCTCTCTTGTAGGGTTAAATAAATCAATTAAAACACTTTTTTTATACAAGTAGTTCTGTGTAATACATGATGTGAAATTTATATAATCAAATAAGACTCTTTTTAACCTCATATTTTGTTAACAAGTTTTTCCCTTAAGACTTATCTCCAAAATAAGATGGTCCATCACCAGTTAAGAAATCTTCCCTTACAGGACTAAATGTGTCAATTAGTTGTCCTTCTTCTAAACAAACTGCACTGTGCAATAAATTAGGTTCAATATACACGCCATCACCTGCCTCTACAACTTTTTTTTCTCCATCAATTTCAAATTCAAATTTACCTGAAACACAATAGGTAGCTTGCGTGTGAAAATGTTGATGCGGAGCACCTAATGCTCCTTTATCAAATTTCACGCTTACCATCATGATTTGATTATCGTATCCTAAAAACTTTCTTGACACCCCTCCACCAAGCACTTCCCATTCCATGTCTTTTGTGATGACATACTTTTCGCTAACTCTATTCATTTTTTTAATATTTTAGTTTTTGAATCTTTTAATTGTAATAATAAGGACCAACCCAACTGTAACTCTTATTATGTATCTTTATTGAATGTTTTTTATCTTTTGAATTCTCTAAATTAGAGAGAATTAATATTTTATTTTTTCCACTTTTAAAGTATATTTTGAAAACAGAGTAATTGTTTGCATCACTTAAAACTTCAATCGTAGAAAAATTACTGTACGCATTTTTAGCAATTTCTTTTATAGGATTATAAGTTCCATGAGATTCTATAATAGAAGCATAAACTGTATTTTGTGTATTCTTTTTTCTAATAATTATTGATGGATCTTTTCGTAAGTTAAACTCAGGATCATTTGCGCCAATTCTAGCTAAAACTATATTATCAGTTTTATCAGTAGCAGAAATTAACGTATAAAACCTTCTATTGTTTAACCAGGTAAATTGAATGCTTTCTGCATTTACAGTACCTTCTGCTTCATTCCATAAATGTTGATACCCATTTTTACTTCCTAAAGTAGCAAGTATTTTTGGTGTATTATAATCGAAACTTGTAGAAATAATTTGCCCGAAATAATGATATGGTAAATCGTAATTATTCTTTTTGTTTGATTGAATTTTATTAATATCTATAATAAATGGTTTTTCTAGATTTTCATCTTTTACCATAATCATAGTTCTGTGCATTTCTGTTCCTGGATAAGCATTTTTTTCAATAGCACTTACAATTTGGAAGTTTTTATCAGAAACATCAAACAAAAACTTTTCTGGATGATTTTTACTACCGGTTGCAAAATCATACTTAAAATGATCTGTTTCATTTTGTACAATTGTATTGTGTGCAATGGTATGTTTTGCATAGGTTTTATTCTCTTTTAAATAACCTCCACCATTTTTTTGTTCAACATTTACAAAACGAGATAACCCATAATCTTGTAAAACTTCATCGCCATTTTCGTACATAGAAAAAGACAATTTATCATAATGACCATGACTTAAACCTTGTGCTGCATATTTATATACCAAAGCCATAGTTTCATCTTCATTATTATATCGTAAAATTCCAATTCCTCCCTCATCACCTTTAGAGCCATCAGATAATTCCATAGATTGTTTTACAAATGGTTTTTCTTTACGCTCTTTTAAAGCAATTGCTACATTTAAACCTGTAGCGTCTAATTGAACTGTTCCTTGTTTTTTTGCTACAGAAAGTAATCTTGCATCTTGACTACCATAATAATATGCAATATCTACCGCCGAAACTAAAGAAGCTGTATAATAAGACATTCCTTTTTGACCATCATTTAATGGAAAAAACTCTCCGTCTGCATCTGTTAAGTTTAATAAAGCATCTACAGCTTTAATAAGAACTCCATCTTTGTATTCAAAAATCTTTAAATCTGGTTTTTTATTCTGAAGTGCTTCTGCAAAAATTAAAAAAGGATACATTGCATAACGCTGATAATAAGGCCCTTCTGTATAAAACCCATCAGGAGAAAAAGGAGAATCAACATTTGCTAAAAAGCCTGCTTTTCCATCTTTATCATAAATAAAACCTCCATCATTATCTTTTTCATTTAAATCTACATCACTTTTACCTAAACCATATAAAGATCTATTAATTAATTCTTTATCATCCATAACTAAACCAATCATACCAACAGCTACATTACCCCAAGTAGAATGGTTATGTACTCTATTAAAATATTTTGGATTACCTACTGATAGAAAATCTGCATAAGGTCTAAATAATGTTTTATTTAAATAGTCTGATTGTTCTTTTGGCAACCAAGAATAAATACAATCATAAGCTTGACTTGTAAAAACCAACCAATTAGAGTCGTTTAAACATTGCCAGAAAAATTTACCTGTAGCATAACTTCTAGGTTCTGGATGTCTATTAAAAGTTGGAAATATTTTCGCATATTCTAACAACATATCTCTAATGAAAATAGCATATTTTTCATCCTCTAAAAGCTGAAATAAAACTCCTGCTTTTTGCATATTTGCATAATTTAATTTATGCTGCGTATGCGTGTAACCACCAGCCATATCTTTAGGCATTGGAACATCAATTCCTTTTTCTATTGCAGCGTCTACTTCTAGTTTTGCAATTTCTAAAGTTTTGTCAAATACTGGTATATTTCCTAAATGTGATTTAATTTCAGAAATACTTTTATTAGTTAAAATTAAATTTGGATGTTGATTAGTATCTTCAGAAACCAATGTAGCTTTTTTCTCTGTACAAGAAAAAGATATTAATAAGACCAATAAAAGTCTGTTTAAATTATTCATTAATATATTTTTAAGGAAATATTTATTATTGATAAAAAACATATTACTAAAGAATCTTAATTCAAAAATTCTTTAGCAACATGCTAATTAATTAACAAATAATAATACTACTCTTTTATGATTTTTCGTGACGCTACTAGATTGTTATTCGTAATTTTTAAAATATAAACTCCTTTTGACAAAGTAGAAACATCAATTCTATTATTTATTAATTTAGAAAATGATAAAACTTTTTTACCTATTAAATTATATACTTCTATTCCAAAAACATCTTCATTTGTAGATAAATAAATAAAATCTTTTGCTGGATTAGGGTAAATTTTCAATTCTTTATCTATATCAGAATCAACTAGACTTAAAGATTGATCTGCTTCAAAACCAAGTTTTACACCAACGTCTGCTACTGAATAAGGAAGGTTGGTGCCTCCTGAATTGAACTCTTCTGCACCTGCATCAAAATCAGCAGGTCTTTCTCCTCCTGTAATATCAGAAGTTAAAAAACTATAAGTTCCTATTCCTGAATTTAAGGCAGCACTTCCACTTGTTATGTTATAAAAATCACTTCCACTTGTTAATAACCCAGAAGCTACAGTTTGGTTAGAATTTACTCCATTTGTTAAATCCCAGCTTCCGTTTTGAGTTATGTTTCCTTCATAAATTGAATTTCCTGTAGGAGCTGTAGTTTCTTCAAAAGCAGAATCGCTAGAATTTAACATTATATTATTTGCAATTATTAAATTTTCTGGAGCTAAAGTCAAAGCACTATTAACTTTAGTTCCTACACGTATTGCTAAATCGCAATTTACAAGTGTATTATTTACTATTTGTACGTTTTTTACTTGGTAATATTCATTTAATGCAGAGCCAGGTTTCCCGTTACTAACATTTATACCTCCTGTAGCTCCAGAACCAGCACCACTTGGTTTTCTATGATTAACACCTTCAATATAGTTGTTGTAAATTTTATGGTCTTCACCTATAACTCGAATTCCTCCTGAAAAAGAGTTATTGTTGGCAAAAAAGTAGTTACCATAAACTTCAGTATTATTACCATGTCTTAAAGTTAAGGTTCCTTGAAAATCTCTAAAAGTGTTATTATAATATTTATTACTACCGCATTTGTTAGAAATAATTTCTACTTCGCCTGACCAATTATTAAAAAAATTGTCATAAACTTCTGTAAACGAATCAGAAAGAGATGTTGTACTAACACCAATACGTATAGCGTCTTGGTCATTTAATCCATTAATATCATTATTTACTGGAACTCTATCTGCAAAATAGTTATGATGAATTTTAGAATAATCTGGAGTTGAATTATTGTGATTATCGTTAATAATACTACCAACACCATTTTTACCAATAAATGAAGAATAACTCACTTCATTATACTCCCCATAAATAATAATCCATTTAAATTTAAGAGTTTCTTGACTTGATGTACCATTATAAGAATCTATTTTTACGTTTCTAACAATACAGTTTACACAATCGTTATTACTTGAATCTCTAAACTCTATAATAGGTTCAATTTTATCTCCATTTGTAATAAGACCAGATGCATTTTGAAAAACTACGCCTTCAAATATAATATAAGAACCTCCTAAACTTATATTTGAGCGACCTTCGAAAAACACATTCCCAGGTGTTTGAGCTTTAATAGTTATTGGATTTCCTGCAGTCCCAGTTTTATTAATACTTATTTGAACATTAGCCCATGTTTTATCTGCTAATGTAATGGTTGTACCGGCTGAAGCATTAGATATAGCTGCATTTAATTCAGAATTTGTAGAAACTAGCTGACCGTAAACAGAAAAACTACCTACTGTCATTGCAATAAAAAAGGAAATTAAATATTTACTCATAAATTAATGAAAAAAAGTTAATAAAACCAAGGTTAATTAAAATTGGTTTACCAATCTGGTTTACCAAAAGTACAATTATTTTTTTGATTAAAAAAAATCAACTATAAACTACATATTATAAACACCTCCATTAATATCTAAAGTAGCTCCTGTAATAAAACCATCATATTCTGATGCCAAATACAAAACCGCTCTAGCCACATCATCAGAATTTCCTGCTCTTTGAATAGGGATTCCTGCAATTGATTTATCTGCTGACTCTTTGGTTGTATGTGTATTATGAAATGAAGTACCAAGTATAAGTCCTGGAGCAACTGCATTTACTCTTGTACCTTGTGTACCAAATTCTGTTGCTAATGCACGTGTAAACGTTAAGATAGCACCTTTACTTGTAGCATAAGCCAAAGATCCAGGATGACCACCTTTTCTTCCTGCAAGTGATGCTAAATTAACAATACTACTATTCTCATTTTTTGCTAAATAAGAACCCGCAGCTCTTGTTACAAACATCATAGATGTAAGGTTAATGTCCATTACCTTGTGCCAAAATTGAGTTTCCATTTCGTTTAACATATTTCGTGCAACCAATGAACCTGCATTATTTATTAATATATCTAAACCACCAAATGCTTTTACTGTTTTTTCTACTAGAAAATTAGCATCGTTTTCTTTTGTTAAATCACCAGATATAGCAACTGCTTTTACACCTTTACTTATTGCATAATCAACTAATTGATTAGCAGTATCTGCACTAGAAAAATAATGAATTGCAACATTGGCTCCACTATCTATAAAATGTTTTGTAATAGACTCTCCAATACCTTGCGCACCTGCTGTTATGAGTATATTTTTTCCAACTAACTTATTATTGTTTTTCATCTTTTTTTAAATTAATTTAATCTTTTTAGTGAAATATTCTATTAATGAGATACAATAATTCTTTTAGAAACATTCAATCCTTGTTTTCCAGAAAAATTCAGGATATAAATTCCGCTTGTTATTAACGCTGTATTTATTGTGAATTCTGAATTAAAAAATTCTATAGGTTTTTCAAAAATTAATTGACCTTGAATGTTAAATAGTTTTACCGATTCAATAGTATTATTTAATACTTTAATATTTAGTATATCATTTACAGGCACAGGATGAATCAATACATGTTTATTGAATTCAAAATTATTAACAGAAAGTACTGAATCACCAAAAAATTCAATTTCTGCAATCGTACTCCAAGCGCTTGTTCTTGCATCTCCAGCACTATTATATCTTCCAAAACCCAGCATTTTTACATAGCGGGCATTTGTTGTAATTTCATATTGATTAAAATCCATGGTATTGGTTGCCGTTAGCAACAAATCTCCTGTAGTTGGCAATGCCTTTGTAAAGTCTGAAGGGTTTGTTCCTGTTGTAGAAACCCAAATTTGATATCCAAAAGAATCAGATTTATTGGTTGTACTAAATTGTATTAAATTGAGGATATATTCCTCGCCTAAATCGTATATAATATATTCTCCATCTCCTCTATAATCTCCTGCTAAAACAGCGCCATCTTGCGCAGCCCAAATAGATTGACTCGTATTTACTTTATCTAAAGTATTAATAGCTATCTCTGGTGGACTGTCACTTGCATTATCACTTGAAAAAGAATGAATTGAAACAGAACCACCTCCAGGCACATCATTAATAAGATGATACAAATCTGTTAAATCTGCACCTTCTTGTGAGACGTTTAAAACTCTTTCAATATCATCACCTCCAGAAACTTGTGTAAAAGTTATAGTTCCGACTCTATTATTTGTGTCTGTATTTTCGGTAACATTAACCGAAACTGTTGTACTACCTGTACCTGAACTCATATCAATAGATATCCACGCATCATTAGAAATAGCTGTCCAGCTTACGTTAGCATTAACAGCAACATCGTTACTACCTGCATCTGACGTAAACGTTGGTAAACTTCCAACAGTTAAAGATTCAACTACTTCAATAGTACAATCTCCATCAGTTATACTAGCACCTAAATTGTCTAAAAAACAAGTTCCAATTCCGTAACCAACCATAGCATCTGTTGTTGGCTCATAAGTACCCATATCTGCACCTTTGCCTGCTGAACCTACTCCTGAAAACGTAAAAATTTCATCAGAAGAAGTTGCTATAATTCCTATTTCTTTAGAAAAACCTGTGTTTGTTGCGCCCAAATCTGTTCCGTTATAAACGTTTCCGGTATAAGTCAATGCCGTACCTAAACTTGAATAATTTCCAGTAATGACATTTGATAAGTTTGGATTTGATGTTGCAAAATAAATTAAGTTATTTTCAACTGTTCCTGTTGGGTCATTAGATCCTTTGGATATGTTATAATATAAAGGTGAATTGGTATTTATAATAGTATTATTAGAAAGAGTAATATTTTCAACTTTTTGATAGCCGTTTGTAGTATTTGTTGAAGTACATGCTACTGAATTATTATCGCCACCGCCTAAAAATGTGATGCCATTATTCCATTGTGCTTGCGAATTTACATTAATACAATCTTGAATATAATTATTTGTAATTGTATGGTTACTATCTGTAATTCTAATTCCTCCAGTACCTTCAACATCTTCTCCTAAAAAATAATTGCCATTTACAGTTGCATCAGAACCATGACGTAATACCAAAGAGCCTCTGCATCTTCTAAAAGTGTTATTAGTGAATATGTTATTTTTACTTTTGTTGGTGATGATTTCATTTTCGCCATCGGCTTCAACAAAATAATTATTTGTTACGGTAACATTACTATTTACATTTTGTTCGCCACTAGCACCAATACGTATGGTTTCACTATCTCCAGAATTACTTAAGGTATTATCAATTTTTGCATATTTATAGAAATAGTTATTACTAATTGTATGACCAACTATTGCACAAGGATCATCTTCTGCGTTGTATTGATATTCTGCTAAAACTAAAGCTCCAGCACTCGCTTTATTCATAAATGAACAATTAATTACAGTATTGTAAGTTCCGTAGAGTACAACCCATCTGTGCTTTGTAATAGAAGTAGTACCATCGTCTGCTATTTCATCTGGACTTAATGCTAAACCATCTATTGCACAATTTTGTATTGTACTGTGATTCGCATAATCAGTGCCATTTCTAAATTGAATAAAATTGTTAGCTCCATAACCACCTTGCCAGTAAAAACCATCAACAATAACATAATCTCCTCCAATATTCATTTGTAAACCACCAGTAAAAATAACACCTCCTGGCGATTCTGCTCTAAAAATAATTGGATTATCAGATGTTCCGTTTCCAATGAAATTTATGCGCTCATCAGTATTGTAAGTGCCATTTGCTAGTATAATTACATCTCCCGGAACATAAGTCTTGTCTTCTAAAGCTTCTGGGTCATTAATAGTATAAGTAGTTTGAGAAAACATGCTCTTTGAAAACAATACAATTACTAAAATAATAGTAAATGATTTTAAGAAACTGCTATTTTTCATGCCATAAAGAATTTAAATAATATAATTGGTTTACCAAATTGGTTTACCAATATATGATTATTTTATTGATTACCAAAAAAAAGCAGAAGCTAAAAATATTCTGTTAAGGCAACAATTCCATTATAAGAAATAATACATGCGAAAAGCAAAGAAGCGAACAACCCAATATTTACAAAAAGGCTTGTTTTATAACCTTTCATTATTTTCTTATTATTCACAATCATAATAATACCAATAATTACTAAAGGCAATACAAACACATTAAATACTTGTGATAAAATTTGAATCTGAATAGGATTTGCTCCAAATGCAGGTCCAATTAAAGCGACTAAACAAGCAATGCCTGTGATAATTCTAAATTGACGTGAGTTTGTATCTAACTTACCAGATTGATAATCTGCAACCAATAAAGGTGCTATTAATAAACAAGGAAAAATAGATGATAAACCTGCACTTAATGCTCCAAAAAAGAAAATAGTAACAGCCCATTTACCAGCAACTGGTTCTAAAGTATTTGCCATATCTAGCACATGAGTTACTTCTTTACCTTCATAAAATAAAGCACCAGCAGCAACCGCCATAATAACACCACTAATAACAAATATTAAAATTGCAGCTGTTATTGCGTCTCTCTTTTGTTGATTTAAATTTTTAATTGTCCAGCCTTTTCCTTTTACAAATAACGGGCGAGATAAAAACGTTGCTGCAGCCATAGTAGTACCAACAAATGCTGCTACTAACATTTTTCCTCCTGGAACATCTGGAATTGTAGGTACTAGTCCTTTTATTACATCTAAAGGGAGAGGTTGTACAAAGAATAATGAGAGTACAAACGAAAAGCCCATTAAGGTTACAAATATGATTAGTATTTTTTCGAAGAATGTATATTTACCGACAAGCATCAACAAATAAAAAGTGACTATTATTACAATTGCTATTATTAAAACTGTTGAATATTCAAATGCTTTTAATCCTTCAAAATTTAAGGCTAATATTTCAAAAATAATATTAGACGATATTCCTAAAATTCCCATTAGCGAATTCCATTGCCCAAATGTAATTCCTACAATAATTAATATGGCTAAAATTTTACCGTATTTTAAATGTTTTTTAAATCCAAAAAGCGCAGTTTCTCCAGTAATTAGACCATAGTTTCCGTAAGCAAACATCAAAATTCCAGAGAATAGACAACTTAAGAAAAGTACCCACAATAACTGCATATTAAACTTGCTTCCAGCAACAATCATAGAGGTTACACTTCCTGTACCTATTGTATAACCTATTGCAAAAATACCAGGTCCAAAACCTAACACTATTGTTAATAGTTTTTTTAAAAATGATTTTTTTACAGTTTCTGCTTCCATAATGTTGGTCGATTTATTCGTTTTTAATTCCAATTGGTATGATGATTTTCTTCTGAATCATCATCTTTTCTTTGATAAGTATGAGCGCCAAAATAATCGCGTTGTGCTTGTATGATATTTGCTGATGAATTTATTGTAGTTATTCCGTTTAAAAACTGAATAGATTCACTTAAACAAGGTGTTGTGAAATCATTAAGTACACATTGTGAAACCACTTTTTTTACTGATGACCTATATTGTTTAATTAACTCAATAATGCGCTTGTGCGTTAGAATGTTTTCAGTTTCTTTTAGTACATCAACTAAATCTTTCATTAAATCTGATTTTATAATACACCCATTTGTCCAAATTCTAGCAATTTCACTTATGTTTAAATTCCAATTGTATTTTTTAGAAGCCACATCAATCAATTTAAAACCTTGATAATGATTGATGATTCTTGCAAATTGATAGGCTTCTAAAACGTCATTTGTAATAATGTTTAATTCTGAATTAATTGCCTTTTCAAAATTTTTATTTAGTTGAATACGTTCTTCTTTATAAAAAGAAATATAGCGAGAAAATAAGGCTGATACAATTAATGTACTTGGCACACCCAATTCTGCCGAAGCAAGAGCAGTCCAATTCGCCGTGCCTTTATTACCAGCTTTATCTAAAATTTTTTTAATCAACCAATCGTTACCTTCCTTCTTTTTTAAAATAGTAGTTGTTATTTCTAACAAATAACTACTTACTGAATCTTTCCAACTCTCTAAAGTGTTAGCAATCTCATCTGGATTTTGACCTAAAGCCTTTAAAATAGTAGATACTTCAGCCAATAATTGCATTTCTACATACTCAATACCATTGTGTACCATTTTTATAAAATGACCACTTCCTTCTGGACCAATATAAGTACAGCATGGCAAATCGTTTTTGTCTTTAGCCGAAATTGTTTCAAAAAAAGGCTGTACTTTTTTATACGCTTCTTGGTCTCCACTTGGCATAATAGATGGCCCTTTTAATGCACCTTGTTCTCCACCTGAAACTCCTGCACCTATAAAATGAATTCCTTTTGCTTTTAAATAATCGAATCGTTCTTTTGTTTTTTTATAGTTTGAATTTCCTCCATCAATTAAAATATCATTTTCAGATAAATGTGGTAGTAAATCTTCAATGACATCATCTATTGTTTTGCCAGCATTAACCATCAACATAATTTTTCTTGGTTGTTGTAAAGAATTTACAAAAGCAGGAATAGCATCAAAAGCAGATGCATTGGATAATTCAGAAAATTCTGCCTTAAAATTTTTGGCGACATTCTCTTCCACACCATCAACATGTCTGTTAAACATAGAAATTTTAAATCCGTTGTTGGCTAGGTTTCTACATAGGCTTTTTCCCATAACTCCTAATCCAAATAACCCAAATTCTGATGTAGCCATTAATTCTTTTTTAATAGTCTTTAAAATATTTGCAGGTGCTAGGTTAATATCAATTTGAATTGCTTTTTTAGGTTCTTCTAAAATATCAAATTGCGATTTTAATAATTCTGAAGGCATAAAATGATTAGTCCTTTTATTTACTCTCTCCAAAATCTGTTTAAAAGTTCCTGATAAATAAATCCACTTTATTTTATTTTCAATACCAAAATGCAATGCATCACGATATTTTTGTTTTAACGCTGAACAAGCAATAACACAACTATTTTTTGAGATTTCTTTTCTGGCTAAATTATTTAACCTATCAAGCCAACCTTTTCGATCATCATCATCTAGAGGCAGTCCGTTAGACATTTTTAAAACATTACTTTCTGGATGAAAATCATCACCATCAAAAAAAGAAATATTTAATTCTTTAGCAAGTAATTTTCCAATAGTACTCTTTCCGCTTCCGGAAACGCCTATTATAAAAATTACTTTTTTCAAACTTTATAGTTGTTTATTTATTTGGAGTTCCTTTTCCTACAGTTGCTTCTCTAAACCATACTTCTGTGTAACAACCATTTTTATATTGTGTAGCAATATCGCCGCCATAAGTTTCTGCTCCTGCACACCAAACCATATTTTTCTCTGGACTTTTACCATTGGTTTGGTTATAAGCACCTTGTTTAAAATACCCCAATTCTCCGCTATAAGCATTAGATCGTTCTGTTCCATCTTGACCTATTGGAGCAAATAATTTTTTAACCTGTTCTGGTAAATCTGACTTGTTAACGTATTTAGATTTAATTAAGTTTTTAGTAAATGTTTTTGTAGGATGATCTTCACTTTTAAAAGTAAGATACATAATACCTTTATATACATTTACTGTGTAACTAAATTCTTCACCTAACTCAATTCCGTCTTTTGGTTCTGCTGGAAAATCGTTTTTACTTGCTCCAACAACAGACATATCGTTGCCCCAAACTGCAGTTGAATAATCCCATCTACCAGAATTATCATCGCCTTCAGTATTAATTTCGTAATTCCAAAAAACAGAACCTTTAGTTTGTCCTGGAAATTTTTTGTAAAATATTTTTAACGGTTCATTTTCATGACCTTCACCACTATGTATTTGACCAACTACGGTTGAGTAAGATGCCGCAACTCTGGCATCACCAGACACAGAAACCTGCATAATTTTACAAGTACCTGTTAATTTACCACCTTCTTCTGGCGTCCATTCTCTTTTTTCGTTTAACTCGGTTCTTGTATTACTAGAATTTTTAGAGGTAACACCAGAGTTTGGTGTTTTATAAACTACCCAACGTCTTGTACCATCTATTACTGTGTAGAAAAAATCTTTATTTTCAAATTTAGTGATGTCTTTTACATTTGTTCCATCTCCCATCAACATCTTAAACTTATCCATAAAAGGAATCACTTCATTTGGATACACAACTTTTTTACTTAAACCGTCATTTGCTGCAAAATATCCTGCATTAGAATAGGCATCATCACTAATTTCAATATTTGCCGATTTAAACCAGACTTCTGCATAATTGCCATCTGCATATTGTTTTTGTAGATCACCACCATGGGTTTCTGCACCAGAACACCATACTTTATTTACTTTTGGATCTTTTCCGTTTGTTTGATTGTAACAACCCAATTTAAAGAAAAGCCCTTGACCTGTATATGCTTTTTCTTGTTCTACGCCATCTTGACCAATTGGCACAAATAAACCTTCTACTTGTTTTGGCATTTGTGAGCGTTTAGAATATTCAGATTTAATAAGGTTTTTTGTAAAAATTTTAGTTTCATGTCCTTCACTTATAAATTTAAGAGACATAATACCTTCCTTAATTTCTACTTCATAACTAAATTCTTCGCCTAAAGCAATTCCGTCTTTTGGTTCTGGCGGATATACATTTGTTCCAGTTCCAACTACTGAAAAGTTATAACCCCAAATTGGAGTTGAAAAATCCCATCTTCCAGAGTTATCATCACCAGCAGTATTTATTTCATAATTCCAAAAAACAGATCCTTTAGTATGATCAGGGAATTTTTTGTAGTATATTTTTAATGGTTCGTTCTCATGTCCATCTGCGCTATGAATCTGACCAACCACAACCGAATAAGTTGCTGCAACACGTGCATCTCCAGTAGTTGATACATTCATCACTTTAAGAGTCGCGTTCATTTTAGCATCTGTCATTGGCGTCCATTTTTTTAATTGTGCCAACTCGGTTCTTGTATTGTTAGACGTACCATGCGTATTACCTGCATTTGGTGTTTTAAAAACTACCCAATCGTTTTTAGTATCATTTTTAGCATAAAAGAAATCTTTATTTTCAAGATTTGTAGCTTTTCCTGCGTTTGTACCATCACCTAAAATTAAATTCCAATGTTTAAAGAAAGGGATTACATCATTAGGTTTAGTAGAAATACTTTCAGTTTTATTTGTAGTATTCTTATTTTTCTTTTTGTCACAACTATTAAACAGCAAAGCAACACTTAAGATTATTATTGAAGAATAAGTGAAACTAGATTTTGATAATTTGAAGGTCATATTTAAAAATGTATTTAATATTATAACTACAAATACATCTATAGTTATGTGTTTTAGTGAGTATTTTATATAACGAAAAATTGGTTTACCAAATTGGTAAACCAAATATATGAATTAAAATTAATAATTAAAGGATTTATAGTTTTAATTAGCGGAAAACAACAAATTAGTACATTAATTTCTGTTTCAGGTTTTCTTCGACTCTAATTTGTCCAGAATTAGATATTTTATTATTTGAATGCGAATTGTTTTTTGCACCCCAAAGAAGCGCTATCAATTTTACACGATTATTTGTAAATATATTGTTAGAAATATCAACATTTACAATTCCTCTTGTATTTAATAGAATTCCGTTTTTTTCTTTCTCTCCACAATTAATAAAAGTAGAATTGGTTACATTAAGGTTTCCACCAATAGTAGATTCATCATAACCGCCTCTATAATAATCTATTACATTTTGTTTTACGTTTATAAATTGACAATTGTCAATCGTTAAATATTCTGTATTATAATCTCCTCTATCGTTTGTTTCTTCGGATAATTCTATACCATTTTCGCAATTAAAAATTGATGAGTTTTTGAATGTTATTTCTTCGGAAAAAGATTGTTTATAAACCTTTAATACATACTTAAAATTACTTATTTCTGAATTAAAAACAGATAAACCAAAATGATTAGACATGTTCTTTTTTAAAGTTGCAAATGCGTAATTAGACTTATTTCCTTTTAATTTGATATTTTTTAGAGTTAATTTCCCATAAGGATTTAATTCAAAAATTGCTGTCTCTTCTGCTCCATTAAATACAATTTCTGATTTATTTTTAGATTGAATTATTATTGATTTATTGATAACTAAAGATTCTGAAAAATTATAAGAACCGTCGTTTAATTCCAAAACATCTCCATTTTCTGCTTCATTAAGTTTGGATATTAATTCATCAACATTAGACACTGTATAAGTTTTTACTTCCTTAACTTCAACTTCATTAGAAAACCAATTTGCACCATATTTTGTTTTGTCTAATAAATCTAAATTGATATTTCCCAAATTTAAAATTGCACCTATTTGATTCAATTTACCTCTAGATTTTCCTAATAAATCATTTGTAATTACACTAAAATCGAAACCATTATAGGTTTCAACATCATCAAATCCAGCAATTGGAACTGAAATATCTGTTCCTATATCTGTTAATGTTAATTCTTTCGAAATTAAACCTTCTCTTTTTGAATACTTTACTCCATTATTATGGATAATATTACTTTTAAAAGTAACTCCATCTGCTTTATCGTGTTCAACAATTGGATTTGCATGTCCAACAGAATTATAAATTACATTATTTACAACTTCGGTTCTTAAAGGTCTTGCAGATCTAATTTCCGACTTCGGCAAAACAGCAGCTTGTCCAATATTTGTTCCTACTCCAAATTGCCAAGGCGAATCTGAATCTACAAACGTATTATACGCCACAACAACATCTGTAACTTGGTTGTATCTGTTTAATGGCGATTTTGGAATTCCATTCATAATTGCAATAGGACTTCTAAAATTCTTTCCTTTTATTTTGTAAAAAAGGTTGTTTGTAATCCAATGCCCTGTATTAATTATTCTGCAGTCCTATGAACAATTGGTTCGTGGCTACGGAGTTGAAAATGCTAAAATTATTTTTGAAAACTGCAACTCAAAATTGTACTATGGAGGATTAAGCCATGAATCTGCGCGTATAGTTTCTGATTCTCTTGGAATGAGAACTGAAAGCTACTCATCTAAAGGAATTTTTGAGCAAAACCAACCTTTACATAGAACTGCTCGACCAATGATGACTCCAGACGAAGTAAGAAGAATTAAAAATGACCAAGGAATTTTTATCTCCGGAAATCATAAACCAATACTGCTTAAACAAATCAAGCCTTTTTATACCAATCGAACCCTCAAAAAAAGAAGCCGTAAATGACTGCAATTTTAATTTTATTGCTATTCCTTGGATTGTTATTTCCAAAACCTGTTAAAGCACTTTTAAACATGTTTGTTTCCTCTTTGGGACAAATAGTAACACCTTTCACAAAAGGGGTAATAACAGTTTTTGGAGCAATTCTAAAAAAGGTTGTTCAATTAATGGGAAATATTTTAAACTGCCTACTAAAAGTAATAACCCTGCTATTTGATAGCATTAGATTTTAAATTATGACAGATATAAACTCATCAAATAAATACCCAAAAAGTGAATTCTTATTAAAAATAATCAAAACTATCTTTAATTGTTTGCTATTTATTTTTAAAAATCTTCTTTGGTTCTGTCTATCCCTCTCTGAAATAATTCTAAAAAAACTGCTTCAGGTTTTTCAAATACTAAAAACAAAACTCTAAAATTAAAATCTTATGAACGTAGAAATTATATGTACTGAAACAGAGGCTTTTTATCAACTTGTAGATAAAATAATGGATTATGCTAAATCTAAAATTCCTAAACATGAAGAAGAATGGGTAGATAGTGATATCGCTATGTCTATACTAGGCATTGGAACTACTACTTTGCAAAAATATAGAGATCAAAATTTGATACGAGTCAGTCGTCTAAGTAAAAAACACATTATGTATCATAGACCAAGCTTAATTCAATTTTTAGAAAATAACGTTAAAGACTATTAATATGGAAAACAATTATTTAGAACAAGGTTTTAAAAATGGCTATTTTTTAGCAAAACAAAATAAAGAACTGCTCGATGGATTGATGAATCTTCATCATCACCCAGACTATTTAGAGGGTTTAAAAAAAGGAATTGCTGAGTTTAAAAAAACTTTGGAAATCGAAAAGTTAAAAAATCGTAGAAATAAACTGAAAAAGATTAAAGAAAGAGAACAAGGGAAGGAGGAACTAGAAAGATGAATTGGTTATTTAAAAAGAAAAAAGAGAATCAAGATTATTATAATGAAGCGTATCTTTTGGCAGTATTCTCCCCTAAAGAAAATTTAGAAAAGCTAAAAAACAAGTATCAATCCATGAAAAAATCTAATGCGAATCATAAAAAAATGAAAGCATTAATGAGTGGCTTTATGGCAGGATTAGAACAACGCAACCGTTCAAGATTGGAAGTTTTGGAGAAAATGAGAGAAAAAGATAAAAAGGAAAACGAAAGAGAGCGATAAATTGGTATTAAAAGAGCCTAAATGAGCCTGAATAAAAACACTATTTGTTGTACCTATGTTGTACCTGATGTAATAAAAAAAGCTTCACATTTCTGTGAAGCTTTGCTACTACTAGTAGCGGGAACTGGACTCGAACCAGTGACCTTCGGGTTATGAGCCCGACGAGCTACCTACTGCTCTATCCCGCGATTTCGAGTGCAAATATACAATAGTTTTTAACCTTTGCAAGGTTTATTTTAATATAATTTAAAAAAAGGAAGATGTTTTTAGTTCAAACACAAAACCTGCATTTGATGGTAATTCATAGGATTTTGTGGCACAAAAATCTAACACAGAATCTATATCTATTTTTGTAAATTTCAATCAAACTTGTTATCATTAACGTTCTTGCTTTAGGACTAATATCGCGCTGATTTGAAAGGTTGCTGCCTATCATTCAAAGTTGCAGCACAACCTCCTCTTTTGACGGACTATTTTAAGACCCTTTGGAGTCGTTTTAAGAAACAATCTAACCTGATTGAACAAGGAAACAAACATTATACTCATTCAGACACACAGGGGTTATAGAAATCTTTAAAAGAATTTGTATACCTGTTGTCTTCTTTTTGAAACAACGCCTGTTTTGAGGTTAAAGGAAGTTCTCAAATTCACAGAAAAATTTTAAAAAAATTTCATGGAGACCTCTGAGTGGATCTTTTAGACCGTTATTGTGTCCATAACGAGGGAGGATACGGCAGGAAGGACCTGCAGAGAGGTCCCCCATTCAAATCTAATTGTGCGAATAACAATAATCGGGATCACCCCAAAAAGAATATTATCGGCACGGTAAATTATATCAGAATAAACTGATACCGTAAGCGCCCATTAAATTTATCTTAATCACCAATTCTTATCCGCACAGTAAAAGTGTCTCAAAATAATTATTGTAGCAAAAATTTAGCATTTATTATTCCGGTACCCTGATTTTTGGCTGTATCATAGCCTTAATAATTTCCAAAGAAAAAACCTTCAAACTAGATGCCCTAAAATCAATTTTTGATTTAGAACAGACTAGCAATCTAAAACTTTATGGCATAAAAAAACAGTCAAAATTTATTTTGACTGTTTTAGTTTCTAAAAATTATTTATTTATTCTTTAATAAATTTTGCTGTACCTGTAGCATTATCCATTGTATATCTAATTAAGTAAATACCAGAAGACAAGTTAGACACATTAATCCTTTTAGATTTCTCATTTATATAAATAGTTTCAACAACTTTTCCTAAAATGTTATAAATACTTGCTTTTTGAATGTTATTTTCAGAAGATATATTTATGAAGTTAGTTGTCGGATTTGGATATAGGCTTACTTTAGCTAAAGTGAAATTTTCAGTATTTAAAACACTACTCTTAGAAAAATAAATATTATCAATGTAAACTGGGTTTGTTGCTCCTGTAGCACTTAATACTATTTGACCAATATCATTAAAACTTATTCCTGCTGTAATGTCTGTGAA
>Ga0308020_1000027_pt1 | contig 41184 bp, 65 predicted proteins | sample Neamet349_FD_201302 | JGI IMG/M metagenome (GOLD analysis project Ga0308020, IMG submission 201302) | Marine microbial communities from water near the shore, Antarctic Ocean - #349 | ecosystem: Environmental > Aquatic > Marine > Unclassified | place: Southern Ocean | collected 2014-10-02
ATTAATTTCTATTGGGATTATAGACAAATGACATTTTGGCAAAAGATTAAATTAATATTAAAATAAACAGAGTAAAGACCCACTCACTAATAAGGGCATAGAATTATGAAAGAAGAAGAACGAACGTACAAAACTATTAAGTGGGTATTGAAAGGACATATTAAAAATAATGTCAAATCTTTATGGACTTGGAATAATGATAATTTCACTTGCATTTATAACGACTATAGTGGGGTAGATAGAATTTATACTAGTAATCAACTTTTAAACTTAATAACAAAATGATAGTATTTAAAGGAATAATTGTAGCTGTTGGGTTGTTTGTGTTGCTAGTAGTCAGTGCTATGCGTATTATAGAAAGAATTATTAAAAAAAATATAAAAAACAAAACAATATGGAAAAAAAAAGTAAACACTACTACGAAAAAGACAGGAATATGAGAGATATTATTAATCCTAAAATGAAGTTATCTAAAGAGCAGTTAGATTTAGTTGTAAGTCAATATGAGGATAAAAGAGTGCCAGAATACTATAAAGGTAAAAATGGATATGAAGCTCGCAAGGTTTGCGATAACTTCGATCTTCCTTATCACCTAGCTACAGCAACGACATACATACTGAGGGCTTACCACAAACACGACAGTCCTGTAGATTGTATAACTAAAGCTATTGCTCATTTAGAATTTGAGCTAGAGAAATACACAGAAACACATGATTAGGCTTTGGAATTGGATCTTAGGAATTAAGGAAAATAAATTGTTACAGAATATGGAGAGTTATGAAATTAATAATAAAATAAAAACAAATGAAAAGTAAAACTAAAAAGAACGTAGAATCAGCTGTAGAAGACATTAAGTCAAACTCAAAATATAGAGTTATGATCGACTTGCAGGCTGATGGAAATGCAGAGGGGGGTAAATTTGTAACAACATCAGCAGTGAGAGATGAGGTTGAAAAAATTGAATCCAAAGGTATTGATAGAATGGTAGGATTAGTTTATGACGGAACTGATCGATTAGAAATAATCACTCAACCACTAGTAGATGCTAAAAAATTAGATTTAGCTTTAGGCAAACTACCTAAACCTAATGATAAGGTATAATTCCAATGCAATAGCGAAACCAAGAATGACTAGGGCAGATTCTTGGAAGAAAAGACCTATTGTTTTAAGGTACTGGGAATACAAGGATGATATTAAAAGGTGGGCTCATGATAATGCGTTTAATTTAGGTAATGAAATATATGCCACTTTTTATATAGCTATGCCTAAATCTTGGAGTGCTAAAAAGAAAATATCAATGGACGGTAAAAACCATCAACAGAGGCCTGATATTGATAATTTACTTAAGGGATTGATGGATGCACTCCTGGAAGAAGACTCTCACATTCACACTGTTTACGCAAGGAAAGTTTGGAGTAATGAGGCTGGTATTGAATTTTTTGATCTAAACAATATATCTATCTCTTAATATTGTAGTCTTTAGATACTTTGTATTTTTGCTTGTAAATTATATTTCTGCACTGCTTCTCTGATAGAAGGTGCTTAATAGAAAGATCAACAAAAGTATTACCGACATGTCCTTGATTTTTAATTAAAAAAGTGTCAAAATCATTAAACATCATATAGTTTCTTAGTGTTTTTGGGGGAATTATACCATTTTCAATTAAATGATAAAGCAAGTCTTTCATTGTAAAGTCTTCACTCCATCTTCTTGTTGATTGATTAATAACAAGTTCTAAGAACTCAGATATTACTTCTCTTCTGTTTGCCATTTTTGATATTCGGTTTTAAAAAAACTAGTAACGGTTGAAACGCAAGATCCACAAGTCATAGCAGACAATTCATACCTATAGGTAACGTATTTATTGTAAGCCTCAAAAAGCTCTTTAAGGACAGCCAGTCTTTCTTGTTTTGTTTTAGATTGGAATAAAGGATCAATAAACTCCTCTACACTTTTAAATACAATTTTCTTTTCGTAATCAGAAACATACTCCCATTTATAGTCTACCATAAGTCCTTTGGGCATTTAATATAAAACTCATCTATCCTGTTTTTTGCTTGAAGAAAGCAGCTGCACTCTCCACAATTTTCAGCTAGCTTTAATTTTAAAGGTTTCTTGTAAACACCACAGGCATTACTCCTACATATTGCTGTCCTTTTTTCGTAAACCTCCTTACTGGCTAAGGAAATTCCCTTACCTACAATTAATTGCCAGAAAATTTTTCTTAATTCTTTCATAGTACAAATATACTAAATTTTTACATAAAAACAGTTGATTGATTTTCAACCATATTAACAGATGATTGTGAGGAACTTATAGCTCCTTCAGACACTAAGACAGTTTGAGAATTAATGGCATTTGCTATCAACCCAGCAATGTCAGATCCACTCCAAGTCTGTGCATTTAATAAACTCTGAGTACCTGGAGTAACCCCTCCTTGCTCAAATTTATTGCCATACCCCTTAAACGAGTTCATTTCAGATAATTGTCCTTTAAACAAGGCAGTGCTTCTTTTATTTATAACAGCCTCTCCTCCCTCTAGCTCTACAACTCTACCTCCAGCTTGGAATTTCTCACCTCCTTCTGCATGAGATTTTCCAGTAACCATTCCTCCGTTAGCAAATTTCTCAAGAGTTCCTTCAGATCTATTACCTGGAGTAATACCCCCTTTTTGTCCAACAAATTTTTGAGCTGCAATCATCCCAACTTGAGCTGCAATCAGTGCAGCCATAATAGGTGCTCCAACTATAGCAGCAACCCCTAACTGACCAGACACCTTTGTAATAGCTTGATAACCATTAATTAACGCCATAGCTATTGAATTAGCTTTATCTAAAAGAAATTGTTTTCTCTTTATTTCCCTCACAGCAAGATCCTTTCTCTCTTCCATTGCAGTCATTTTATCATCATGAGTTTGTTGCATCCCCTCAGTGTCTTGACCATGTAGTTCGGCCAACCTAAGTCTCTCTGAAAATGCTGCCTCTTCATCAGAACGAGTTTGATCAAATTCTTCATTTAACTCTTGTATTCTAAACGCTGCAATATTTGCTGAGTGCTCCATTACCATTGCTGATATTTGAGAATAAACTGCTGCAAATTTAGCTATTTTTTCTTGGTCTATTTTGCTTTCTTCTGCGTCAAGCTTCTCTTTTGACTTTTTAGATAAGGCATCAAACTTTTCTTGAGTAATTTGTTTTGCTTTTAACTGTCTTGTAAGATCTGCTAATTCATTAGCATGTTCTTGATTTGCTACAGCTCTTTTTTCTTTTAAATAAGAACCAAAGTGAAATAAACTTTGATTTAAGTTTTTGAGTTCAGCTTTTCTTTGATCTAATTGTAATTTTGATAGCTCAGTTGCCTGATCATCATCTATTTTTTTCAACAACTTGTTATATTTAGCTTTTAATGCTAATAATGCTTTTTCATTTACTTCTGTTTTAGCAAGCTCTTCATCATACATTGCTTGTAAAACTACAAGTAAGTCAGCTCTATTGTTAGATTTTTCTGTCATCAGATCATTGAACTGATTTCTACTCATGTTTTTTAGAACATCATAGTTTTTAGCATTAGCTTTTATTTCTGCTCTAATTAACTCAGTATCACTATCAGATTGCATTTCTTTAATAGATCCAAGATTTGCTTTAATCAAGTCTTGCGTCTTACCTATTTCTAACTCTTTTAATTTAAGAGAATTGGCAGCAGCTTTTCTTCTAGCTTCAAAAGTGTCTAATATAGCGTCTTTCTCTGCCTTTAACATATCCTTAAGGAAATCTTTTGTTTTTTGTAATCTAAAGGTAGACAATGCTGATTCATCATCATAAGTCTTCCCACTGTCTGCTAAAACAACCTGAAGATCTTTAACAAAACTTTTATATTGAGATATAGTTAAATTTACTTGTTCTTGAGATTCTTGATAATCCTTATAAAATGATTTAACTAAAGGGCCTTCTTTATCAACTCTCTCTTGCAATATACCAAACGCTTTATCATTAGCTAAAATTGATTTATCAGCTACTTGTTCATCTAACAAAACTTTTTCTTCAGCTAATTCAGCCGCTTTTTCCATAGCCTCCAGGTTACTCTCATGTCTTAATTTTTCAGAAGTCTTTAGATCAAAACTAAACTTTCTAAAATCTTCTAATTGCTCTCCATAGCTTTTTCTAAGATCATCTCTCATAGAGGATTTAACATTTATCTCAATACCAGCAGCTTCAGCAATATCATCAACACCTTGTTTCATCTGTGCTTTTTTATCTTTTTGGAATTTTTCTTCTATTTCCAACTGTTCTTTATTACCTGCAATAGCATTTCTCATTAAATCCTCCTGCTCTTTTAGCTGCTCTTCAACGCTAAACAAAACTATACTTCCATCTTTACCACCTCGAAGTCTACGTTGAACTTTATTTAGTTTTATTATAGCATCTTTTTCTTTTTCAAAATTATTAAGCTTATTAGCTAGCTCTTCGTCATTTTGCTTGACTCTTTCTTGAGATTCTACTACTTGTTTATTTATTCCCTGAACCCCTTTTACTGCACCCTCAAGAATCGCTAACTTCTCTTTACTTTGAATTTCAACATCTATTCCATCTAGCAGATTTCCATGAGTAGCGGCAAACTCTCTCAATAGATCATGTCTTTCTTTACTTAAAACATTTAATTCTGAAATCAGTTTTATTTCTTTTCTGAAAGATTCATGTATTCTGTTCGTGGCAAATGTTGCTTCTTGCGAAGCTTTTGTTGTACTATTATACCACATTACTAGCTCTGTTAAAGCATATATCACTAGTCCTATTCCTACAGCTCCTGCTAATGCTGTTAAAGTTCTTTTTAACATCTGTAACCCCAGTCTCAGAGCAGCAGCTTGTTGAGTTGCTGTACCAAAACTATACTTCATAGTTTTAGTGGCTAGTGAAAGAGATATAAAAGATTTTCCTGTAAGTAATGTTGTAGCTCTCAATACAGCTAACCTAACGACCATAAATGCAAGTGTAGATATAAATATCTGAACTACAGCTTCAAGTTTTTTCATTGTTCTATTGCTTTGAGATAATGAACTAACCCATTGAGACATAGCATAAACAGACCTTCTTAATCCTCCACTAAAAGTTTCTCCAATAGCAATTCCCAATCCCTCTGTAGCAGATGTAAGTAATTTAAAATCACCTGTAAGGGTATCTAGTCTTATAGCAGCCATACGAGTAATATCACCCTCTGCTTCATTTAAAGTTTCTCTAGCTATATCTAGCTCTTCAATATTTCTTAATAAAACTAGAAATGCTGGTGCAGAACGCTTATCAAGAAGATCCGTTGCTTCTGTTAAACCAAAAGTTTCATCTTTAAGTTTTCTCATTTCCTCTAAAAGTTGAGGCATACCATGAACAGTTACTCCTAAGTGTTTGTTTAGTTTAGAATTAGAATCACCTAGTTTTAAGAATATATTTTTAAGTGCATTACCAGCAATAGATCCATGTAACCCTGCATCAGCTAAAGTCATTAACATTGAAGAAGTTTCTTCAAATGTAAATCCTGCTGTCTTTGCTATAGGAGCTACAAACTTCATAGATTGAGTAAATCTTTCAAGATTTAATGCAGATCCTGTAAAAGCTGCCCCCATAACATTAGTAACCCTAGTTATCATATCGGCATCAAAACCAAAAGATCTAATTATAGAACCAGCAACACCAGCTGCCCTAGCAAGATCCTCCCCTGTAGCTGCTGCTAAATCTAAAGTGGCTGCTTGTGCTGCAACAATTTCTTCTGTTGTAAAACCTAATCTAGCATACTCTTCTTGTAACTTTCCAACCTGAGTAGCTGTAAATACGGTTGTTGATCCTAAATCTCTAGCTGTCTTTTCTAATTCTTTAAACTGCTCGTCTGTAGCTCCAGATATAGCCCTAACAGCAGCCATCTGCTGCTCGAAATCAGCAAAAGAGGTAATGACACCCCTTATACCTCCAATAATAGCTCTAAACGCAAATGCAGAAGCAATAGCTATACTTGCAGACTTAAAAATGCTCACCATATTCCTACCAGAAGCAGTAAGACTTTTTGAGGTAGACTGTAGTTTTCTTAATTTTTTATTTTGATTATCATAAGCCCTGCTTAATCCATTAATTTTTTTAGCTTGAGAGGCATACTGCTCGTTACCTTTCTTTAATCCCATTAAATTAGCTTTTGCTTTCTCTAATTGTACATTAAGGTCTTTTAGTTCAGTAAGATTTGCTTTAAATTTATATAATGTAGTTGACTCTATTGCCATTTTTATTTATTTGTTTATTAATTTTTCTTCTCTTCTGGTGCAGGATCAAGATGTTCTGCATTATCAATCCCTTCTAGTTTTTGATTATTATAATCATCATCACCTTTTGTTGATTGTATATATAGTGGTTCGTTGTCAGTCTTTTCCCCTTCATTGAAAACTAAATTATGAACAATTCCATCCTCTTCCTCTACATACATTACACAAGCATCTTCACTTCTAACATCTTTACTTGCAAAAGCTCCAGATTCACGTTGTATTACAGCTGATTGTTCTTTAGATAATCCTGATCCCATAGCTTGTATGGTTTTTCCCTCTATAGGAGTGTTTTTCTTACCACCCCAAGGTTTAGTTTTTTTGGTTTTTGATTTCTTGACTACCTTATCTTTATATTCAATCAATTCAACTGTAGTTAACTCATTGTTACTTGGATTAAAGTCAATTATTTTATTAACAGTCCAATACGTAGAGACATTATCTATTTTTATATGAACTAAATCCCTGTAATCAAAAATAGACATGTCATTTGCAGTTAAGTAAACGCTACATGTTCTTAGAGCAGAACCTCCATTTAACATACGATAAGCTCTACTCCAAAACTTAGTAAACAACCCTGGGCTTACAAGAGAAACTCCATGATGCTCGTGGTCGTCAAAAGTTAAACAATAAGGATCGGAAACACCTGTTCTCTTAGCGTATTTATTGACCATACCAGAATAAGGGAAGTGATCCATAGAATGATTGGTATTATTTTCATCCACAAAGTTCCACGTAGAAACATCATTATTCTTTCCATAATAATTTAACATCCTCATTGCGAATGAAGAAAAGCTGGCATTATAAGGAGTTCTTGATTCACTATTAATACCCCCCCCTTCACTCCAAAGTATAGGCATTATTGGGTTATTGTGATCAGAAGATCCATTCCAAGTCATATCTCCCCAACCCCAACCAGCAGCTATTGTTTGATCGTAATCATTAAAACTCCATGTATTGTGGAATATCTTTGTCCCCATCTCTACAAATTGTTTTCTAAACCTCATTCCATTATCCTCATAATGGGCATTATACAGCTCATCATAACCATTATCTAATCTCCATTTATAAAGAAATTCCATTCCTCCGTCATTAGGATCTAATTTATACGTAAAGGCAGTTATTTTAGCTAAATTTTCTATGATAAACTTATCATTCCATTGTCTAGTGTCAATTTTATCAGTCCAATCTACGATACTACCAGATCCAAAGAAATCATCATAAGGCTCTACACTAATCATTTTTCTCTCCTCATCAGCCAACCACTGTAAGTTAAACATTTCCGTAAGCCCTTGTATGAAATCAACCTGCTTAATACAAGGTAACACTTTTGTTAAGTCAGTAGGTGCTGGAGGAATAATACTACTTTGTACAGGATAAATATCAAACACCTGTTCTTTTGCCCAAATCTTGAAAGAGCAATAGTTTGCATAATTCTCTGCCTTATACTTCATGTGGATTATATCTCCAGCTTGCAGTAAAATTTGAAACCCTCTTTCTAATACTTTATATCCATTATTACTACAGGTCTGATGATTAGCTCCCCCCATAGTGCTGAGGTTTGTTCCACTTTCAGTGAAGCTAAAATTATCTATAACAGCACCATTCTTAGTGACCTGCAAGAAACAATAGCAGTGATCTGTGTGACCACAAAATGATCCAGTATAAGTATGAACCTCTACCTGTGCTTTTGCATAAATATCATAATAACCAGTAAAAGGGACTGTATATCCATTTCCACTTCCTGATCCAGAAGAGAAATGATTACCAGGATTACCAATTAAAGGCCAAATTTTAGTTTGAACCCTCACTCCACCCCAACCATCAGCATCTGCAATGCTAAATTTACTAGCAGTAGCTAAAGTAGCATGACAATTATTATCTCCCCCTTCATCAAAAACATTACTAACATCTGCATAATCCTCACCTGACGTATATGGATGACAAAGCTGTTTAAAGAAAGGACTATCAAAAAAGGCACTATTTATAGTATAGCCAGTTTGTTTAAATATTTCGTCAACAATACTTCTTGTGAATATAAAGGGATGAAAATCTCCGTTATTATGATCGTGAGATCCGTTAGCAGCATTTGCGTTCCATTGCCCATAATTAGCAAGTCCGAAGAAATAACTAGAATCGTCTGGAGTATTTGACCAGCTACTTGTAATTGTTGAGTATTTTTTTTCTTCCTGATCCCCATTAGAATCTTCATTAACTAATAAAGGGAGATCACAGATAGTGTTATCCCCCATAGATCCAGTCCAAGTTATATTGTCTTGTATTATATGACATCTATAAGATCCTCCATTGCCTGTATTCGACTCTTCAACTCTAAATAATCCTTTAAAAACAACAACCCCATCAACTTTTATTCTAGCTTTCATCCAATCTATCATTTGTCTTTCAGATCCCACTCCTAACATTGATCCTAATATCACTTCATTATGCTGATTAGCAGGTATCTTAAATGTCTTAGAAAAACCAACACTTTTCTTCTTTAAATTACGAAGATCAGATATAGAATAGTTTAAAGACAAAGGAACTGACTCTGAATCCATTACATCAAGCCTATCCCAATCGTATGTATTAATATCATAAGAAAGTCCTTGAGTGAAAGTTGGAGTAACTACTGTAGTTAAATCAGGATTACTTTTCCTCACATCCAAACCTTCTATGACAATTTCTTTATTATAATAATCTTCTCCTGGTAAGGGTTGTACATCAAATAATATAGCTCCCACAGGTACAGCAGTAACATAGCCATGATTAGTGCTAAGAGTTCCCCCTTGAATTTCATTGAAATTAGGATCTTCCTCAAACTGCATTTTCAAAGAAGGAAGGCAAATAGAATAAGTCCCTGGTTGAGTTATTTTTAAAGCAATATCATCAAATGTATTTGACGAATTATATGTAGAAGGTTGCCCTTGCATTACACGTAATTCTAATCCAGGAGTAATGTCAGTAACAGTAAAAGAAATATTCCAGTTATCATGATCCTTTAGGAAGTCCAGATTCCTCATTCCAAAATAATTATCAAGAAAATCATAACATGGATTAATTCTCCACTGCTTATTTGATAAAGCGTTTGTTTTAGCTCCATAGTAACTATTGCAGATCATCTGATTACCCATTAATCCCTTAAATACTATTAAGTTCTCTTCCTGTCTAATCTCACTCCAGTTAGCTCCATGTTGGAATGGAGAAGCATACATGTAATACTGCCCTGCACTTTGCTCATTTAAAGGGCCTACATTTAATAAAGAAGAATCATCAGTTCCATTACCTAAAAGGTATAAATTATTTCCTATTCCACTTATTACATCAAAAACATGACCTACAATTCTGCCGTCATAATCGTATGACTCTGCATGAATAAAATACAATGATAATCCATCAAAAGACATCCCTTGAGCTTGACTATTATGGTCGACAGCAGAAGTCCAAGTTCCGTCAGGAAACCACGAATTAACTATAGAGAATGATGGAGAATCAAAAGAAAACTTCTCCCAAGGTACGTCTTGGTTAGCTCCAGGCCCTCCACTAAATCCAACATTAAAAGGATTGGTGCTAGAATCTATTACTCCTGTAGATGAGACTCCAAATATAGAAGGTCTGTAGTGAATGACTTTATTGTCTGCTCCAGTAGTAAAATCTAATTCAATAGGAGTACTAGTACCAGTAGGATTTCCCCCACTCAAGACTAGTGTGTCAAAATTACAATCCTGAACACCCCCTGTTTCTCCATAAGTAGTATAAGATCCTGAAGTATAGCCTTGAGGAGGGTTTATTTGAGCTGGATTCAACCCAATCATCAAAGAACCATTCAAAGTAGCGTGAGTAGCACCAGGAATCCTCATCATAGCGTAGAAAATCCAACTAGGCCTTTGGTTTGAGACTGAAGATTGAACATGGTCGACAGCATAAGCTACATTTTCGGCATTATCATCTGGAGTACATCCATTCCAGGTTACTGTAGTTTCAGTCCCTGTTTGAATACTAGTTGATATGGTTTCAGTACCTGCGTCCTTACCTATCTCTATTACAACATTTTCTGGAGTTCCGTTTGCCATATTTTATGTTCTTTGTGTTGTCCTTCTTTGTGATTTAGTATATTTAAACTGTATGAAATGAACATTGTCTTCAGTAGTATGCAGACTATAACTTCCTTTTTCTATGATTACAGGTATTTTCCTTTTTTGCACGTAAAAACCATCTTTAATATCTTCTTCAACCCAGACTTGAGGGCTTACTATTAGGTCTGCAAGCCAATCTGCTTTTTCTGTCGTTAATGGCTGTGAAAAAACACTAAACTCATCTTCTCTTTGAGTCCAGAGCATTTTCCTTGTATGTTGAGATGATGGAGTATATGAATCTAACCCATAATGACTCTGCATTTCTTGACCAGATGTAGATACCGATTTACTAATAGTACCATAGCAGTTGAAAAAATCATAACCTCCAAGGTGATTTTTGAATAGAAATTTTGTTTTTTGACAATGACCGTCATTCTTTTTATCTGTTAAACTAAAGTTATGCCATTTAGCTGAAGGCCCGTTTACAGAGTCGTAACTAGTAGGGTAAACATTAGCAACACTAGATGAGGTATCTACTGCTACAACAAAAACAGAAACAGTATCTGCTATTAAATTACCAGAGGCATCAACAAACATGTTTAAAGAAGAACCAGTATTCATTAAGTATTCTTGCTCTATTCTATCTGGGTGCAATGGTATTCTCAAATAGGAAGAGGTGGTTAACGGAGATATAGTTGCAACTCCTACAAAAGAACCATTTAAGTATGCTTTATAATAAATCAAAAAACTATCATACACTGAATCTATATTTACAAGAGCATATAAAGAACTATCCCTATCCTCATCTCTATTTATGATTTGTGAAGGTGAGTTCAAAGTACCTGTTGGCATCTCAGTCAAAAGACTATGGGAGCTTGGTGAAATCCATCCATTATCCCCTATAACCAGACTATCTATATCCTGAAGGTTCTCGCTAAGATTATAAGATTGTGTATCGTGAGTTGTAGCTCCCACTCCAATAAATACATTAGAATCTATTTGATCAGAAAAGTCGTCATATAATGCGTTTTGTAAAATACCACTATATCTTACAGGCCACATTGTTATTTTAAATCTATAACATTCTGTTTGTCCTGGTAGTTGGAATTGACCTGATGATTCTTCTAAAAACTTACCACTAGAAACGAAATGCCTACAATGATCCATTACATTAAATTCATATACCCCTGTAGATTTCAGTGCAGCATGTCCGTCTATAAGAACACCTGTAGGACTGTAAGTTCCTGATCCCCACGTCTGCTCAATCATTAATTCACCTCTACAAAAAGCAACATCTGCATCTGTAGATCTAACTGAACATAATATTGGTCTATAAACACTTTTCCAGTATCTATTTATGTCACGCCTTATACTAAAGTCTCCCATTTTTTAATAATTTATTTTTTTATCTAAAGCAGCATAAACATCTTTATTAACTGCAATCATTATTTTCCTTTGAAATTCAGCAGATAATGCCTTATCAACATCCTTTTTAATTTCCTCAATCCATCCTTTATTTTGTGGTGCACCTGAAGGTTCTTCATATTTTCTTTTTCTAGCTATACGGAAAGCCATTAAAAGTGCATTTCTTTTATTTAATTTAAACTTCCTACCACACCATGCAGCTAAAGCTGTAATGTATGCGTTTTTTCCTTTATCTCCACTTCCTTGCGTATAAGGAACTTGACCTCCTAGAATACCTTTATTTAGCATAGCTCCATATTTAAGCCCTACTACCGTCAATACCATTCGGCCACCACCTTGATCTACAACCTCTCCTTTAAGACTATTTCTTAAAGAGCCTGTATCATTCATTCTCTTCACACTACCCTCCCTCCTTTTACTTAACTGCTCCTTAAACATTTTTTCAGCTGTTTTAGAAGCACCTTTAATCACAGATACGATATTTGTAATATTAGCCACTATATATCTCTACCTCTTGGGGATGAATCTAAAAATGCCTGCTCTACTAATTGGTCATCAGTTAATCCACGCCCATGATCACTCTCCTCAACTGAACAACCTGAAGTTTTACAGTCCTGCAAAGCGTAAGTACCATTAAATACACCAAGCCCATCTCCAGGATCAACACAATCACCATCATCACAATTATAAGTAGGTGCTGAGGGATCAATAACAGGAGGCCAAGGGCTATTGCAATCCACGTGAAAGCAATCATTAGATACAAATACCTCTATATTAAATGTACAGTCAAGAGTTACTAGATTATCGTTAAAAGTCCCTTTATCTCTACTTATTGATATTGCATCCTTAGGAATTACATTATTGCAATCAGAAGAAGCTATGCAGGACAGAAAGCTCCATATCTTTTTTTCCAAAGAAGTCATTATCAAGTGAACATTATCTAAATATTGAACTCCAGTATTATTAGAGGTTGAGAAAGTCCTTGCAGCTGTTATTTGACAAGTATAAACCTGTAATGAGCTGCTAAGATCGTATATCCTTGAACTTGGGTACTGAAGATTCAGTAAGTCATATTGAATACTATGATCAAAATTAATATGTTCTAACTTACCAAACTTAAATGTATTGAATCCTGCACTAGCTGCACAAGTTCCCATGTTGGTAACTAATTGTGTTAATGTTGTTGCCATTATTTCAGTCCTTTTTCGTTTAATTCACTTACCCTTTCCTCATAACTACCACAAGCAGCCTTCCAAGATAAGTATGTAATTATCTCATACAACTTGGTTAATAAAACGCTGTTTATTGGCGTTTCAGTAGGCATTGTAAAAATACCTGATTTTGCTGTATCATATATGGTATTTAACCAACCATACCCATCTATTGTGCCTTTAGCTGCAATTCTTGCTTTTGCTGAGCCTTCATCTGATCTGCCTGAGAGATTAGGAAAGTCAGTGTCAATTTTTGTTCTAACTTGGTCAAAAAAAAACCAATATCCCAAATTGTAGCCATATCAAGTTTTCTAAACAGAATTGCCCTTTGATCTATTACAGTGTCATTTAGTTTTTCTGTTTCTCCTTCTTTCTTGCATAGTATAGCTACCTGTCTAGGCATTATTTCTAATCTTCCGTTTTTAAGAAGCTTAGTTTGTAATTCTAACTGTTCAGCCTCAACATATCTACCGAAAGATGATTTTGCCATTAAATCTTCAGGTAAAAAGAATTTTTGATCTTCAATAGTGAAAGATCCTATATTAATAGGATTATATTCTTCATTTAGATAAGAAAGGTGCTTCATTATATTATTAGCATCTTCTAAGTCTATCATTGAGATCTCTTCGTTACTCATATTACACCAGTACGCTAATATCTTAGTGTTATCTTCTAAATCCTGTAAAGCGTTCTCTAATTGAACGTCATCAGATTCATTTTTTACTTCTTCTCTCTCTTTGAATTGCTTGCATATTTGAGCAAAGCCAAGAAACCTGTCGAAAGTTATTTGAGACCAGTTATCTGGTAGCTCTACGGTTTCTCCGTTTAATTGAAATTCAGCCATTAGTTTAAATGTATTTTATTTTCGTTCTCAGTCCAAGGTTGTATAATTAAACTTGAATTAAGTGATTTGATTGTTTTATGAATCAAAGATAACATTTTTTTTCTAAAAAACTCAATATCTTTATCTTTATTTTTACTTGGGGTTAATGAGGCAAAATATCCAGTTAAAGCCCAATAAACATTATTAGGAAGCGATAAATACCAGTCCTCATAGGTAGTTTCTCCGTCCATTGCAGAAACCCCTAAACTATTATGATATATTATTAAATTTTCTATAATATCCTTAAACTCATATATATCTTCCTCATACATTGTACATTCCTCAACAATCTCTTCAATTTTACTTAAAAAAGAAGAAACTATAACCGAGTGCATACTATTTAGGCAGTATATTTCTTTCGAGTCATTCATAATGACAATATAACGAAAATATTATGGAAGTTTATGGAACAAAAATATAGTTTTTACCTCCAAGCTACTATTCTATTACCACCCTTAAACATATATCTCATTCTCATCATTAGTGCGTCAGCAAAATCAGGAGAGTGCCCTAACACTGCTTTCATCTCTTTTTTAGATAAAATAGCTAGCTTTCCATCCATATCCATGTTTTTCCTCCTAACAACCTCTAATTCTTCAATAATCTTGTTTCTAAGGTCGGTATCATTGCATTTTATCCAGACATTACCTACATTTATCTGCTCTGCAAGCTTATAATAGCATTGAGTCTTTAGGTTTTGATAACTCTCTTTATTTAGTGCTTTGGCATTATTTACGAAAGGTTGGACTCCTTTCATGTAATGAGAGAGGTATTGACCTACTCCATCACTATCAATTATGATGTTTTTCTGTGGTACTTTGTGCAGATTAGCTAGGTTTCTGATCAGTTTCTCCACGTTATCGGCAGATGTCTTGTCTTTAGTGACTATCTCCTCTACCACCATGCCATTCCAGACACAAATCACTAATTTATCACTACCAAGCAGTGCAATATCACAAGAAAGGTACTTTTCACCGTCCTCTGCACCTACAGATGAGTTGGTAAACACGTTAAGTACAGATTCGTAGTCAAAAAGCCTATCTTCACCTGAATCATACTCCCAGTTACCATGAAGCAGTCTTTCTCTGGAAACAGGATCAAGTTTCCTCAACTGTTCTTCGTAAAATTCTGATATATGTGGGTTATCTGCTAATTTTGCTTTAACAAACTTCTTGTGAGTAGCTAAAGTACCATCTCTATCTTGTTTATAAAAGTCATACACCCAATTTTTCGCAGGATTGCACGACATAAGCACTTTTGGCCGTAATTTGTATTCCGATAGTTTATAACGAATCCTTGAGGCAACAACATTCTTTGCCTTTTCAGTACATTGGTTCACCTCATCTATAAAAGCTCCAGAAATCTCCAATGAACCAAGTGAATCAAAATTCGGATCAGCAGGGTACTGATAAAGATCCTTTAAAAGTATGGTGCTGCCATTTACGAACTCTATAACATTACTTTGGGCATTGAATTTGTAAACCTCCCCTTTTTTAACACCCCAATCGGAGCAAACCATGAAAAAAGAGTTGAGAGTCGTTTCTTTTAGCGTTTTTAGAACAGCTCTACCCATTAACCAACGAGTGCCAGGATAACGAAGGCAAGAATACAATAGCCAGGCTGCACCAAAATATGATTTCCCTCCTCCAGCACTTCCACCGAAAAGAACTTCACTCGTTTCTGTATCGTGAAGATAAGCCCAAGCTTTATCTTGTTTTTCTGTTGGTTTAAAGTCTATTTCCAAATTAACTTCTTAATTGGATCAACTATCAATTTAGCCAATAATAAGTATGTTACTAAAACAGGCATCATAGATACAACTGATAAAATTCCAAATACTATTTCCATAAAACCAATCTTGTAACCATAACCCTTCTCAAGTCCTTCTATAAATTTCTTCATTTTTTCTTTTTTTAATTATTATAATAATGTGTTCCAAAATCGATCTGCCGTTGACTCAGGATTTATCTTTTTAATTTCAGCAGGGAAAGCTCCAGAATCAACAAGGTCATTGTGCAGTTGAATATGACTAGGAACTTTGGCAGCAGAATTAGCAGACAAAACAGCAGCATTAACTCCTTCTACAAAATCAACGTCTCTCAAAACATTCATTGCCACAGAATCTGTTAATGAAGCTGTAGTAAATGAAGTTAGAGCTCCAGAGTAATCATGAGCAGTTATTGTTTGCAAGTCACTAAGCCAAGCACCTGAGTTAATTGTTTCCATTTCATCTATAGTGATAATATTGGCAATCAAAATCTTTTCAGAATTAAAAGTCATAGACCATCTTATTGAAACCCCTTCAACCAGTTCTTCAACAGAGTCTGAATCGGCAGCAGAGTAAAGATCCCTAATTTCCTTAACCTCTTTAACTGTTCCGTTAGACTCGGCCAAAATTTCAGTAGTAGTTCCATCTTCTTTCAACAACTTACTCTTAACTATAGATCCCTTGCTTTTAACGTAAGAAACCCCTCTGCTATCCAAAACAGTCTTCTTAATCATTCTAGTTATAGTCGGAGGTGATTGACCTGGCACTGTTTGTTTTGACAGTACATCAAATGTAAATGTTATCATTTTTTTAATTTATTTGTTGGTTATTATATTGCTAAAGCTTCCAATATATGTCATTTATTTTTATTATCTTCGTGCTTGTTAGTTTACTCTTTTTAATCTTTCAAACTCTTTGCTGTAAAATGCGAAACAAAGTTGAGCAGAGAACAGTGAAGTTGGATATTAAGGGTGGGTATATTATATCTCCTCCTTTGGAGGTGAGTAATTAAACACAAAACCTTCCCCACCACTAGTAACATCAACTCTATCTACAACAATCCCTTTCATCTTGGCTACATCTTGAAGTAACAATCTGCATAAATTCAAGTCTCCAGCCTTATATGCCTTACTATATAAATCTTGTAACATGATACCATGCTTATCTATTTCGTAATCTCTTTCTTCTGAAAACTGATTAGCGAAAGTCTCAAGAGCCTTTTTATAATAGATACTAGCCATCCTTCTTTTGATCCCCCAATGAGATTCACAATACTCCATTATGTCCGTATATCTAATCCCCCTGAGGATTAATTTTACAACTTCAGTTGTTCTTTTATAACTTACCAAAGTTGTAGCCTTTCCAGCTCCCTTATCAATGTTTAAATCATTAAGATCATACTTAACAACAGTAGAATCAATAATCTTTAAATCATCAGCCTTTTTAGAGGCTTTGGCATCCCTATTATCCTGCCTTTTTTGATCTCTTTCGTTCATAATTACCCTTTACACAATTTATGTACAATATAACTAAAAATAAATAGAATAGTTTGGAACAAAAATATATATTGTGCACTAGTGTAATAAAAGTTGAAAATCTGAAAATCTAGTGTGAATATTAGACTTGCTTAAAATTTGTCCTTCATTACGTAAATAATTAAACTTTAGCATGTTAAACTTAAGCAAATAATATTATATTTTTTAATTGATCGGCTTAATTTGTGGGCTTAATTGATCGGCTTAATTGCTTTAATTGGTTGGCTTAATTGCTTAGCTTAGTTGATCGGCTTAGTATAATAGCTGAAGCATTAGTGTAAAATAGTATCTATAAAAGTATTACTTTGCATATATACCACCACCACCACCACCACCGCACCACCTGAAGCAAATAAGCACCATATAAGTGGTATAATATAAGCACCATATAAGCACCATATAAGACAAATAAGCACCATATAAGCACCATATAAGCACTGCATAAGATAAGCACCATATAAGCACTGCATAAGCTAAAAATAAGCATAAAAAAAAACCCTTATAAATAAGGGCTTTAATTTTAATATGTTTGTTTTGTTTACTTCATCCAGATACTAAACTCCTTCTTTAATCTATCGGCTTTATTGTATTGCTTGACCATGAACAAATTAGTTTGCATACTAAAGAAATCAACTATAAATTTATTTTGTGCTTGATCAGTACAACCGAATGAGCTAAGAAAGTCGCCTTTTTCAGTCCTTATATGTAGTAAGACCTGCAAAGGTTGACTTCCTTTTCTATCGTTTGTCTTTATCGAGTAAGTCAATAAGATATTTTCTTTTAACTCCTTAGGTGCTTTGAATAGTATTTCTTTATTATCTGCTTTTAATACTTTTAACTCTTCTAATTTGTTGATCATGCTTTTTAACTCTTCCATTTTTTTTATTTATTTGTTATTAATTGAGACAAAAGTAAACCTTTATTAATTACCCACCTAATTTTTAAGCATAAAAAAAACCCTTATAAATAAGGGCTTTTAATTGATCTAATTAATTGGCTTAATTATATAATTTGTTGTCTATAATATAATAAAACGGCTTGTTGATTATCTTTCTAATTTCTGATATGATTAGTGTACTATTGTCAAAGGTTGCAAATATATTAAATTCTGCTATTGTCGGCTCGGTGCTATTAATACCTAGGCTGAAGCTAATTTTTAAGGTGCTAAATTCACTATATAAATTTAATAATTCCTTTATTTGCTCAATTTTTGCAGGTGCTTTTTTATCTTTGTCTCTATTAAATTCAAAGAAAATTGTAGTATTTTGTTTATTATTCATTGCTTATTTTTTTAAAGTGTTTATAAATTTATTAATTGTTAAATGCAAATATGTTTGTTGTTGGTAATTCGTTCCAGATCTTTGTAATTTAAAGTTGATTAAACCCTGAAACAAAATATCTTGATCTTGTTTTATTTCTACAAAATTTGCCGTATTATAATTAGAAGTAATAAAAGCAAATAGATTATTTTGATCGGTTGAAACGTTAATTTTTTTAATCATTTTTTTAAAGGTTTATAATATAGATAGTTAATAAAAGTGGAAGTGTTAAATAGATACATATTGTTATTGCTTCCGTTCGTTCTTGTGCTTCTCTTAAATTGTTTCGCATAATTATTTTTTTTAGTTATTAATTGAGACAAAAGTAAACCTTTATTTTTTAATACACAAATAAATTAGGATCTTTTATTTATTTTTTATTATATGTAAAAGCAAAGAAACAAAGAAGCAAAAGAAGTAAAGAAGAAGAAACAAAGAAGAAGAAAGAAGAAATCACCCACCTGATACACTAAAAGAACCCCTCTAGTGTACTAAGGAAAAAAACCCTCATAGTGTACTGCATAAAAAAACCCCTACAAAGTAGAGGTAATTTTTTTATATGTTTTTATTTTTAATTCTTTTGCCTTTTTCCTGAAAAAATATTCTGCATAATTTATTTGCTTATTTCTCCATAAATAGTTTAAATGCTCATCATTATTATTTTGTTCAATCATGTTTTTAATTTATTAGGGTTAAATTCAACTCATTACTAGCATAATTAATATGTTTTGTTGTTGTTCTGCTTTTACTCATTTTGCCGATACTCCATGAGGTTAAATTTAGTGTATTACCTACTATTTCAGCTACTTTTGTATCATAACTATATACAAACTGATTATCATATTTTAAATTCTGCTTATGCTTCTTAAATACCTTGAAATTATTGATCTTATCTTTAATATAAACCCCTATGTTTACCTGAAATTGACCACTTGAAGTAATAAAAGTATAAACCGATCCATATTCACTACAGAAATCGAACAACTTAACTTCCATTTCTTCAGTAGTTAACGCCATTTCTCCAGTAGTGCCGAAACCTGAACTATCAACAAATAAATTTTCTATTAATGTATAGCCTGATGGATCGTTTCTTTGTTCACTTTTGTAAACCTTACTTAATGTTTGTTTTGTAATTTTCATAATTATTTTTTTAGTTATTAATTACTACAATATAAACACTATTTTTTTTAATAACCTAATTTATTTGCTATTAATTTATTTGCTTATTAATTATTTTCTTCATTCTATTGTGGATCTAAACGCAAAAAAAAGGGGAAGTTTTGCCGACAATTAATAACAAAACACCCAACCCCCCCCTTTGTACTACCATGTAACACTAAAAAAACCCCTCTAGTGTACTAGTAAGCCGATCCACTCCTTTCTTGATTATCTTCATAGCTACTTCCCTCCCATTCATCATGAGAGTTAGTTTTTTGGTGCATATTTTTTCTCAATTCTTCAGCAACTTTAGACAAATCATATCCCCCTAATATGCAAATATTTTCCCAGTTATCAATAGTACAATCATTCTGTACTGATCCCAACATCCCCCCACCTAAGTAATTCTGATATGCACTCATTAATTCTCCATCCCATATATCATCTAATAGACCTAGATCAATTTCAACTCCCCCTCCTCTACTTCCTATTTGTTCTCTAATAATTGCTTCCTCAATTTTTTCACTTAAATTCTTCATAGTAATTTATTTTTTAGTATTGTTTTAGTTGGTTTAATTGGCTTTTTAAATTAGTTAAGTGTTGTGCATCTCTATCATTAATTACTATACCTTGTTTTGTTATTTTATTTTCAAAGTATTTGACAGCCTCAATTAATTTTTCTTTGTGCGTTTTTTCATTTATAGTATTCATAATTGTTTTGTTTTGATTAATAATATTACAATATAAACACTTTTTTTGTTATTAACCTAATTTTTTATCATATTTTTTCAATAAAATTTCTTTTATCTGATCAAACTCTTCATTTGTAATTGCCAAAGTATTTGTACTTTCTCCTTTAGCATCCCAAATTTTTACCCCTATCTTATAATCAGGATCTAATTGCATATTTTTTAATTGCCCTATTCTATACTCTATTGTATTCATAATAATTTTTTATATTGTGCAAAATAAAATTCTCCTAACTTCCTTATACTCAACCCCATAGCCATCCTGAACAAAGGTTAACACCATCTGATAGTCTAGTGCGTTTTTGATCATAAATTGATTTGCCTGATCTTCTGTTTTAAAATATTTAGTTTTCCACATCTTGATATTTTTTTTGATTAATAATATTACAATATAACAACAAATATTTCAGACCACCAAATTATTCTTCATCTTTTTCTCCATCCCTTTCCATTTCTTTTCTGTCTTCCCTTAACTGATCGTTATATTCATTCTGATCTATTTCTTCACAAACATCATCACAATCATCACAAATTGGATCATCACTAGGTTCAGCATGATCCTTGCACCTGTAACACAATCCAGTATCTGATATTTCAGCACCACAACAATAACTTACATCATCATCATGCACTCCTGATCCACAACAATTACTTACTAGTGTACTCCCCCCATCATCATTTGGGTTACTTAATTTATATTCATCTAAATTCATGTCTTTTTTTTTAAATTTATAATATTATCTTTTTGTTTCTTTCTGTACATCTAAAACTACTTCCCAAATAGCCAAAACTATTGTTATTAAGATCCATGTCATATTTTATTTTTTTTAATTAATCACTCCATATCTGTAGTACATCAGTAGGCAAAAGATAAGTATTACCACTATCAATTCTTGTGTATTCGTTAACTTTCTCATTCTGCAATCCCATTTCTAATTTTAATCTTATCGTTATCACTATAAATCCCTAAGATATTGTTAGCAACCATCTCATATTCACTATACACTTCATTATAATACTCTTGTGCATCAGCCGTTAAGTGCGTTTCATAACTTCCCTCATAAATTTTAACCTCCTCCCATGTTTCTTGCCCAAAATTCATTTCAGTTATATTTAGTGCCATTTCATCTATAAATTCCATGAAACGACTATTATCTATATATGTTTTATTCATTACTTTCATTTTATTTAGTTTTCGTTTTTAATTAATTTCTCTACTATATCTTCATCAAGGTAAGTATCATTTTCTCCATAATATGCAATCTCAACCCAATCATTCTGCATATTGATTTGAAGAGTATGCAATATATTCTTTGTATATCCCTCTTCTCCATATTCACTAATTTCTACTATTTTTCCTTTTAGCGTTACTTCAATCGTTATTGGTAATCTCATTTCTTTAATCTATTAAGTTAATATTTCTTATTACATCTACAAACTCCCAGTAGTCCCCTACCTCAGAATGTAACTCCCCTTCTTCCCCTAGTCCTACACAAAATACCTTAGACAAATCGGTTGAGGTTGAGGTTGTAGTAGTATTAAATGTATGCTCTAGGAAATCCATTATATCCTTACACCACTCATCACTACTATACCACTTTGTATAATCAAAAGTATAAAACTTCATTCCATCATTTTCAATATGTATCTTTAGGTAGTCGGTTGACTTGATAGGGTGAAAATCGTGCTTAATTAACACCTCATCAAACTTATCTGATAATTCACCATACGTTACTCCTATAATTACTTTGCTTCTATATCCCATCTTATTTATTTTTATTGCAACTATTAATAAATCCCACCTTACCCTCTACCGAAACCATTACCACTATACTATCATCCAGTTCAGATAGTAGTTTTTCAAACTCTTCTGCCATCTCTTCAAAGTCATACTCTATTGTTCCATCTTCATTTCTGTAATAGTATGTAGGTACTATGATTTGGTTTACTGCAATTTCTCTTTCCATTTTTTCTTATTGTTTTGATTAATATATTGTAATATAACGAATAATATCTGAGACTACCAAATTAAAAGTTGTTTTTTATATGTATAACTAATTTTTCTTTTATATAATCTATTTCAGAAGTATTAATCCATGTTAAAAATTCAAAAGCATTAAAGCAAACCGAAAAGTCTTGATCGCACTCATCCTTGCCCTTCAAATACATTTCATCCCCCTCTAAATAAAAAGTAGTAATATTTTGTAGTCGTTTATCTATAGCTAAATTTTTCACTTCATCATTTTTATCTATAAACACTTGCAATTTATCATACATTTGTTTTGCTGATCGCCTTGCAACATTCTTACTATGCGTTTCGTGAAACAACTCTAGTTTTAATGATTTTATCTCTTGTTCCATCTCTTTTACGTAATCGCTACCTTTCATATTGTTTTTTTTAAATTATTGTGTATTATTGAGTCAATTTGATCATAAGCACTAAGTTTCACACCATCACTAAGACTAAAATTACTATTAACATAATAATCCTCTAAAACTATATTATGCTCATTCCAAAAATAATCCCTTATCTCATACATTATTTGCTTTGTAGTTATATCTACATGCTCAATCTTTTGCCCTAGTTTTCCCATGTTAATTGTTTTATAAGTGTTAATATTAATTTTCTCTGATCATTGTTTAGTTTATAATTATACTCATAATAGTATAATAAACTATCTAGCATTAAAGTTTTTTCTTTTTCCATTTCTTAAAAAATTATAGTTATTATTTTAGTCTTACAATCAATTTCAATATCTCTAGGTTGTATGCAATCCCCTAGCTCTAAATCTATTTCAGTCTCAAGATCCCACTCTTCATAATTATCACTACATATCTTAATATCCTTAACCTGATCCTCTAATCCGTTACACTCCCACACTCTTACTGATATATCTAAATCAATCCTAGTAGCGTATGCACCAACTTCCTTTACCCCCCAACTCCTATATTCAGTATAAAAGCACCAATCAACATAAGCCACACAATAATCAGTATCATAATTATATTTTGTAATATTAAATTTATCCCCAAAAGCAATTTTCAATTCCTTATCAAGATATTCAAGGTTGTATATCGATATATAACTATTTTTAATTTCAGAAGTAAATTTCATGTCTTTATTATTAAGATTAATATGTTACAATATAAACACAAATATTTGAGACTACCAAATTATATTGCCTTTATTTTTAATTAATTTAAGTGGATGATTTTAGATATAGAACGCACATATACGCATACACGCACACGCATGGGAACGTGTACGCATATACGCACAAAACAGATAACTCCAGTGTACTAGCCCTGGGTAAAACTAGACCTCCCCAGTGTACTGTACTAAGAAATTTTTAGAAATAATGTACAAACCTTGCTACCTGACCACTATCATGCTCATGAAGGAAAGCTTCTACTGCTTTTGGAACACCACAAAATCCTTTACCTGCGTGCCAGCTATCTGATGCTGACGGACTTCTCATGTACTCTACTGTAACACCAATAAAATCTTTAGCGTCCAACCACTTATGTTTAACTTTATGATGCAAATGATGTAGATACCAATATCTATGAGTAGTTTCTGCCCATTCTTTTGGTTTCTCATTAGCCATTAAAAGGGGTAATTTATCCATCTTAGCACCATCTCCATGCTCCAACCCTATTAAATTGACACCATACTTATAATATTTTCTATTTGATACTCCAGCATCCACTGTAACATCATCTGCATTTCTAAACCAACTCTTCAATGCGTGTGCTAAATGAAAACCACTCTGGAAATCATGATTAGACATGGAGTGTATGCAGTCTACTGGAGCAACTTCCCTCAACATCTCTACACAGGCAACGTAAACCTTTAAAGCAACCTCATAATGTTCCCACCACTTACCATCCGTATCTTGATATGTACCTTTAGTAGTACTTGACATCACATTATCAGTGTGTAGTATGTCATTTCCTATACAAAAAAGGACTCTATCTATATCAAAACCCTTAGCTTTACTTATAAGGCCACTAACCCCTGCTAAAACCCTTGTAACAGCAATATCTATATTATATTCCTCTCCAGTTTCTTTTGCGTTAGCATACTTCCCTATATGAACGTCAGCAGGGTTGATTACTAACAAGTGGTTGCCTTCTTTATGTTTTATTTTTGGATATTCTGGAGCATTGTCTTCAATAAGCTTTAATACATTGCTGAAAACATCCTGCTCATCAACAGCATTAGTCTTAGTGACTACTGAGAACCGTAATTCTCCACCCATATTCTGCCAATGTTTAACCGAAACAACATCTTTCTTGTCAATACCCCTCTCTAATAAGTGATCATCTAAAGCTGAATTATGTGAAAGATTGTAATTCAGGTTCTGTAAATCACCTGCTCTGTGTTGATAAATTAAATCAACCTCTTTTTCTGAAAGTCTTAGTCTTTTATTTCCCATGCTGCAAACATACTACTATTTTTTTACTTTTTCCCAACTTCTACCACCAAAGTATGCACCTATGACTGTTAGTAAGATTAATTGAAGAAGGTCAATCCATGATCCCTCTACCTTAAAATCTATAAATCCTGCGTCTATAAATATAAGCAAAACTGTACTTAAAACTAGAAAAATAAGCGTCATTGGCCTTACATTTTTAGCTAACCAAGAGTCTGACTGCATGTCTGCCTTCCATCTACTAGACACTTCTTCTTGCATTTTAGCTTCATAAGAGTGAATTATCTCTTGGATTTTTCTCTCTGCCTCTAATTTCTCCTCCTTACTTGTAGTTAGGTTATCTATAACCCCACCAACTCCCTTGATAAGCTCGGTAGCTCCTGTTGAAAATATTTTACTCAGTATATTCATCTTTTTTATTTTTCTTAAATATATTAAAAATTGATTTTCTCTTCCTTTTTTCTATTTTATCTATACAGACAGAGCAGATTGAATCAGATATACTTACCCTAACAGTATCAACTATAGTAATCAACTCTATATTGTAATTATAGATCACGCTATCCCTATCTATAAGTCTTAAATTCCTAAGCTCATCTATACTATCCTTGAAGTGATTGCGGACATATATAATGTCTAAAACCTTTTGATTTAATTTATTCTGTACTAATTGACTTTGTTTCTTCTTCTCTTTAAGATTAATGATAGCGGCATCTGCTAATACCATTAAGCTATCTATATTGTTATTTACGACTTTTATCTCTTCCACATGCTTTTCTGATTCCGAGCATGAGGACAATATAAAGAGTAATATAAAACATAACTTATTCATTAATGGTTTTTAAAGTTTCAATAAACTTATTATTTAATATCTTGTAGTCATTTCTAAGAGTAATAACCTCATCCTGAAGCACTTGAATTTGATTAGTTAGAGTCGTTTTATTATCTACATATAAATAACCTATAGCTATGAGTGATAGCAACAACACCCCAGCAATAGGATTAGATGCAAAATCTTTAAAGTTAACTATTGATTTCAACTGAAAAACATTTTTATAATAAACCCTGCAACTATACCGTAAAGAACCCATAGAGACCTTGACAAGGTTTTCCTGGCAGCAGTGTTTCTATTCACTCTTGCTGTCACGCCACTATCAGGATCAAGCAACCTCTCAGTTAGCATATCTAACTTAGCATCCATCTTATCTAATTTCTCTTCCATTGAGTTTATTCTATGTTCTACCAGTGCCATCTCTTTTATTATCTCTTTATTAGTTGCCATTACCCTTTGCTATCAAAATCAACATACTCAATAGTAACCTCCTCTCCCAATTCTAATTTTCTCGCAATATTTGGATATATTCTTTTATACGCATTAGTGGACTTTCCAACGAAACCATCTTTGATGATAACATTATTTTCTTGCGAATCGCCCACAAGAAGACATCCAGAACTATGCTCATCAGTATTACCACAATGCACAAGAACGAATTTGAAATTAGGAACATCACAGACCTCCAGCATACCTTTATGGATGCCAGGAAATCTTTTTGAATACCTGCTATGAAAACCTCCTTCATTTCTTAAATTTATGTTATATGTTCCACAAGGGATTCTTGTTTCACCTTTCACCTTCAAAGCTCTATGCTCATCCTCTAATGTATAACCCAGAAATAGCAACCCTATATCTGAATCTTCAAAGAGAAGACCATTAGTACAATCTGCTTGACTGCTAAATCTTATGACTTTAAGTTTCATTAGTTTAATTTATATTCCATTTAGATATTTAATTCCATCTAACTCCCATTCTTCTATACCTGTATTATCTCCAGTCCAAAAAGAGCCTTCTTCAGCAGTATATAAAGATATTTCTAAAGTATTTTCAAAGCTTAATGTTTCATTATCTATTAACTCTGTTGTTGTTACAGTCCATTCACTTCCATCTACACTTGAATGAGCAAATTCAATTAGTTTTTTATCTAATTCATCAAAAACTTCACTTGTTACTATATAATAATTCATTATTTTGATTCAAAATTAGAGTTACCACTTAAAACAATATTAGGAGCAGAGTTTCCACTACTATCATTACCATTGTTTTCCATTTTATAATACATTTTTAAATTACTAGAAGCACTATGTGCAGTTGCATCAAGTGGAGTGCCACTATTATATAATTCAGTAATCTCTGATTGTGATAATTTCTTATCCCAAATAGTTACATCATTGTATTTTGTTTCTGCACTATTACCTGATTTAGCATAACTCCAACTATTACTACCTATAGCTATTTGTCTATCTGCTGTACTCATATTAGGAGTTCCTTGACCAGTTCCATTTGAGCCATAATGACCATTTCCTAGTGGAGTAGCGTTCCAATACATTGGAGCATTACTAGATCCAGCAGAATTTGATGTTCCTTTAGTAACTGTAATCATTGTATAACCAGCAGAATTAGCATTACCTCTATTTGCACTACTCCAATATTGTGAACTTCCTAAACCAGCAGCAGCATAAGCAGCAGCATGGTTACCAGAGTTCGCATGGAATAAATAAAAGTTAGATTTTTTTGCATTTGAAGCAGAACGATATTCAAAATATAATCTATTGTTAGATTCATGATAAAAAATTCTTATCATATTGGCACTAGAATTTGTTGTTCCTGAAGTTGTAGAAGAAAATAAATGAATGTTAGTATTTAAAGAACTATTCCATCCTGCTTTTACCCAAAAAGATATAGTATAGGCAGAACTATGAATAAAGTTAAATTTACCATTTGTATCTGCTATACGAACAGATTGCCCAGTACCAGTAGTAATAGACTTAGCAACAGCATTAGCATTATCAAAAGAAGCAGAAGGTTCATTATATTCCATTCCAATAACATTGTCAATGTTAGCAATTTGCACAGTATTAACACTTCTTATGCGACTAGACTCAACTCCATTTATATGACTTAAAACATTTGCCATTATTCAGCTATTTCTATCCAAGTATTATCAGGATTAAACCAGATTTGTTTATCTCCAGATCCAGTAGTTACTTTGTAACCAATAACTCTAACATAATCACTAGTACCACTTGGAGCAACTCTAGTTATTTGACCTGCACTATTTGATAAATATAAAGGTACTCCACAACCAGAACCAGGATCAACGGATAAAGTAACCATTCCTCTTAGAAGCATACCAACTTCACCAGGATCTCCACTACCTAAAGCTATAGCTAATAAACTTGTAGATGAAACAGCAGCATCAGCATCAGAATAAGACCAAGAACCAGAACCATTAAGGTAATAACATCTTCCTTCAACAACTTGATTCTCTTCGCTACCACCACCAAAATGTACTATATCGCCTTCTCCATTGCCATTAGTATTGGAACTAGGGGCAAACCCCCTAGAACCAAACTTTTCATATTTATTAACTGACATCTAATTATTGTACTTTAATAACCATTATTGTAACATCATTAGCAGAAGGAGCTGTACGGAAATCTACAGTAACTTGATTAACAGTATTTCTAACTACTTGTGCATATACAGTTTCAAAAGATGATGTATCAAACATTTGAACAATAACTGCTTTTGTGCCTAAACTATGAGTTACTACTATTGATGTAGCACCACCTATTGTAGTAGTGTATGACCTTGCAGCTAATCCAGCAGGAGTTACAAATTGAGTAGTTTCAGTCCCAGCTTTAGCTTCGTCAGTAGTAGCTCTTTCTGCAATACCTTTTGTAGTAGTATTTGCATCTGGCTCATCACCAGTATTTGTTCCACTTACTGCAATATTTGCTACATTTCCTAACCCAACCATTCCTTTACTTATACCTCCTACTGTTCCCGTAAATGTTGGAGAAGCTGTATTAGATTTAAGTCCTATAGCAGTTGTAACACCTGAAGCATAATTAGCATCATCACCAATAGCTGCTGCTAATTCGTTTAATGTATCTAAAGCACCTGGAGCATCAGCTATAAGAGCTGAAACATTAGCTTTTACAAAAGCAGTAGTTGCTATTTGAGTAGTGTTAGTATCAGTTCCTGCTGTTGGAGCTGTTGGAGTTCCAGTAAGGGCAGGAGAAGCCTTTGGAGCTTTTCCATTTAAAGTTGATACTTGTGCAGCCGACATAACACCTGAAACAGATGTAGTTGCAACTGGAATGATAGCATCATTACCATCTGAAGATGCTATTGTTCTTGCAGCTGTTGTACCTGAAATAGATAAATTTGTTGAAACATTATGATTAACATCTGTTGCCTTTGCAGTATTAGCTGTAATTGCACTAGCTTGAGCTGAACTAATACCAGTTTTAGAGGCATTTGCAGTTATTTTCTCAGCTTGACTATCTGTTATACCAGTCTTATTCGTATTAGCTGTAATTGCAGATGCTTGACCTGAAGTAATGCCAGTCTTTGAAGTATTCGCAGTTATAGCAGAAGCCTGACCTGAAGTAATACCAGTCTTAGAAGTATTTGCTACAACAGCACTTGCTTGCTCATCAGTCATTGCACCCCAAGCAGATGATGTAGCTGCTGGTATAGAAACATCAGAACCATCAGATGATGTTATTGTTAATCCACCATCAGTTGCTGAAACTCCTAAATCAGTAGTAACATTATGATTTACATCTGTATTTTTAGCTGTATTTGCAGTTATAGCACTCGCTTGAGCTGAAGTAATACCAGTTTTGCCACTATTAGTTGAAATAGCAGTTGATTGAGAACTAGTTATACCAGTCTTATTAGTATTATTCGTAATTGCACTAGCTTGACCAGTCGTAATTCCAGTTTTAGAAGTATTCGCTGTAATTGCTGAAGTTTGACCACTAGTAATTCCAGTTTTTGCAGTATTAAGAGCTATTGCATCTGTTACTGAAGTATCTAAGTTTACAGTTGCATCTCCTGTATCACCTCCAGATACATTAATGTTAGTTCCACCAATTACTGATGTAATATCTCCAGTTGCTGAAGATAGTGCTGTCCAATCTGATGCTAATGTACCATTACAAACCATCAATACATCATTTGCAGTATTGTAATATATTCTCCCCTCAGCAGGTGTGGGATTTGTACCTAAGTGTTGCACAACCATATTTTGTGCTTGATTTCCTTGTAAGTCTATGTTACCATGTACTTCAAGGTCGTGTAAGAATTTAATTGCCATTTTTTTGTTTTTTTATTATTATTTATTATTAATTGAAATATGCCTTTCCTGAGAAAGTAGACTTAAAAGTAAGTGTCGTTTGATTTAAAGAGTTGTAATCTACCTGCCCAATTACAACCGTTCCTGCTGAATCTACCACTGCAACAGCACAGTATTTATCTAAATTATGAGTTACAACCCAAACCGAAGAAGTAACATTTTGAATGTGAACGTAGTTTTTATCTGATGATGCTCCCATTAAAGGAGCATAAGGAGTCCATTTCATCTCCCCAGTACTGTCGGTTATTAACATCTCGTTTATAATCTCAGTTTTAGATATACTAAAAGAGAAACCAGTACTATAATCAGTAACATCTGTAGAGGTCATCACATCCTCTAAAGTAACAACTCCAGTTTCAGAAGATCTAGTTGAAGTGAAGTCAGTATGCCCATTCAACGCAGTATGTAACGCAGTGCTAACCTGAGAAGATGTTGATCCTGATCCTGATGCAGTCACATCTACAGCTATAACTCCATTGTAACCTGAAGGAGTAGCCATAATAGTAGCAGCAGTTATCTGAAAATAAACAGCATACTTTAAGGCATCATAATTGCTATATACAGTTATATGCCTATGTTGTAAATCACCAGCTATATCTGCTCTACAGGTTATAGCTGTATCTGTAGAGTAATTACCTTTTACCCATTCTACCTCATTATTGCTATTCTTAGTAGATACACTCCTAGCTCTAGCGGGAGCAAACCCTTTAGGTTTATGTATTTGTGAATCTGCTAAATTATTATGATTTTTCATTTATTAGTATGTTATTATTCCATGTCTCTTGCTCACGCTTCCTGAGCTGCATGATCCACAGCAGCCACACCCTCCCCATTCTGGATATAATGATGAATTAGCATCTAAATATAAGTGCATTTTCTTTTTAAAAGTCTCTGCTTTTTTATATGTTTCTTGCCTTAAATAGTTTAATTTTTTCTCACTAACAGAACTTGTGAAGTCAGCCATATTGTCTACAACCCCCTGAGATGTTGTGTTATAAGTAATGTCTGGTAAAACCTCAAATTTCACGCAAAACGCTAAATAATCCTTAATGTAATTGTTAGTTAATGTAGCATACGAACCTCCAACACAAAGATTATATAAGTCGTCTCCTAAAAATGGTTTAACATGATTAAGCTCAGCTATCTCAATAAAAGTTGACTTTATTAAATGCGTATCGAAATTTGCATTAGTCATTGCTCTGCTCACTACTTCGGCTCTAGTTATTAGCATCTTCTTCTTTTTTATCGGTTGATGGATCTTTTACTTCCTCTTTCTTTGCCACTGATTTCTCAGCGATCAACTCCTTAAGCTGGTCGTCTGTCAGTTCAGGTAAATGGAATATTTCCCTACCCTCTCTAATTGTAATAAATTCAGCAGGATTAATTGTCCCCAGTAAAGAAACAGGAGGTTTAGTGTAGAATCGCAGATCAGTAGCTACAATCCCTCTCTCCGTTTTTAATATCTTTTTTAATACCTTCAGGAACATTTGCTGAGGTTCTTTAATAACCGTACTCATGGCAATATCATAAGCAGTAAGTATTTGTTGATTATTTCCCAACTGACCTGCCACCTGAATCCCTGATAATGCAGGATTCCATCTGTGAGCAGATATTATATTGTCATTTGTGATTTTTTGTAGCTCCATAAAAGAACCATCACTTGTATCGTTAATTATTTGAACATTTGTAGCATCTCCATCACCATTCTTAGCAATGAATAATATTTTTGCAGTGTCTGAAGCTCCAGTTAGCTTCGCAACAGCGTCATCTATAAAGTCTTGAGCCTCAGATTCCCCCATATCAGCGTTCAGCTCAACGATTGCACTAGGCATAAATCCGTTTTTGAAGCGTGTAAGATTATAGACTCCTATCTGATTTGCTATACGAATATGATCTAAAGCTGCACAATAATCTGGCATACCATAGTAATAATAAGTACTCTCATAGTCAGAAAAATGAATCATTGTACGGTAAACATCCCCATCTTTCTTGAAATCAGGATAGATTGGTACTTTCCTCATGTCGTCTGGGTATCTCCTTGCATTTTCCCAGTCTGGGTGCAATAATATATGCTTACCTTTTTTATGAACCCTAGCTGTAGTTCCGTCTTGATGGAAAAAGTTTATATAGCCTTGTCCAGACACGACCTCCATATAACCATTACCTAACTTCCAATAATCCGATAAAACCTTCCTAGCAACATCATCCATGGATTCTCCATACATATTAACGTCATCCAACAAGGATTGTAATGCCTTATTATTAGTTCTCAAACCCTCCCCTATACTGAATGTTGTTTTAGTACCAAGTATTGCCCTATGCGTAGATGCAGCCCTTGAAAGCTCTGATAATTCCTGTGGGAATAAATTGTCCTTACCGAAAGGAATCCACTCATCCCTTAATGTATCTGATGAGTTAGGTTCTTTTGGTACTTCCTTTGCTACGTCTTTCGAGAATGAATACCCTAATATTTTAGGACTCTTCTTCGTCTGTAGTGTACTCTGTTGTTTTTTTCGGCTCATCTATTTTAACTTTTTTCTTTGTTTTTATTTTTGACGTATATTTCTTAACGATCTCCTTTTCAGGTACAACAACCTCATCAATATCTAAGCTAACATAAGGTTTGCCTAAATTATATATCTTACCTAACACCTTTTGGCTTAAGTTTGAAGAAAAATCCACTAATATAGTGTTTTTACCAAAAACAACCTCATCACTATCATTAGAGACAAAGTATTCTTTATTGAATTTGTATTCCATAATGTATTTATTTGTGCAAATATATAAAAAATTATAAGAAAAGGGGGATTTCCCCCCTTTTTCTCATAAAAAAGTTAATTACTAGTCAGTGTACCAAGCAAGAGTAGCACCTGTAGAAGGCTGATACATGTCAATTAGATTGGCAGCAGCATTAGCAGCATTAGTATTGTTGATTAAAATCAACGCCTCTCTTGGGTATTCAGCTTGAACTCCAGCTAATTTAACCAAAGTACCATTTGCATCTTGTAACCCCATTCCTGTAGTTTGCTCACCTGAAGCAAATTCTAAATATGCCTTATCTTCAAATACTTTATCATATCCTATAAGGAAGAAATAAGTTTCTGGATCATCAGCATCACAATCATCAGCATAAGTTTCACATAAAGCGTGAATACCACAAGACTCAGTTAATTCTCTAAGTCTAGTGTTAATTTCTTCAGTGATTTTTGGAATATAAAATTCTAGTTCAATATTAACAAGAGTTGAACCATTCTCTCTAGTTGCATTTGCATTGAAACCAGCAGTTCCTCTGTCAAATTCAAATTCATACCAGTTATTAGAAGGGAAAGTAATAAATTCACCATTAGCATGATAAGTAACTGCACCTATACCTCCTGTGATTAAACCTTTTTCCATTAACCAGATTCTTTTTAGACCACCTCTTCGGTTTCTATCGCAACATATAATTGCGTGTCCTTGTGTTAAAGCCATTTTTTTGTTTTTTTATTAGTTTATAAAAACCTTTTGGGGGTTTTGACACCCCCATAAGATAGATTAATTATTATGAGTGGATTGAAGTTACAACCATTCCTGGCTCTTTTACCTCAACACCTAAGGAATACAACATTCTGAATCTGTTTTCCTTACAATCTCTGTTATACCACATGTCAACATCTTGTGCTAAGAAATCAGTACCAACAGTAATGTTGTTTTCAGCAGTCCATATTGCAGCCATAGTTTCAGTTCCTAAATCAGGAGCATTTCCATTAGCCATATTTGCTAAAGCACCAGCATGAGCAGCAATGTCAATATCCCAAGAATTTTGAACAACTAAAGAAACACCGTCAAACTTCAATGAACCAACGCCATTTTGTAAGTCAGCATAAGCAGCAGTATGTGCACCATTACTTGCTCTTAATTCTTTTGCGTAAGAATCAGCGAAAGCTCTTGAACAGTAAATGATTTGATTGTCAGCAGTTGCTAATTCAGTTGAACGAGCAGCTAACATAGCTTCTAAGTGAGTTATTGTTGCAGTAGCACCTTGAAGTAAGCATTGTCCAGCAGGAAGTGTACCTGCACCCTTAGCTGTATCTAAAGCTTTCCAAACACCATTACATAATGCTTGAGTTCCAGCTCCATTAGCAGTATCACCCCACCATAAGATAGTAGAGAAATCTCTCATTATTCCTTGCATAACGATAGCAGAAACAATTTCCATAAATATAGTACCTGTTAAATCATATCTTGAAATTCCTTTTTTAAGTAATTGAGATTTGATGTGAGATAATAATCTTGTTCCTTGTTGTGCGTGCTCAACTTCTAATCTGCATAGAGTTAAGGTTACATTACTGTTTGCAGAACGAGTGTCGTCAGCAACAAAGCAATCTGCTGATTGATTGATAGCTTTCGTGATGTTCTTAATAGAAGTATATCTATCTAATACGATAGAAGCTCCAGATACATCAGTAATAACGTCCATCCCTCTTAGGTGGTTGTTCTCGAAGAACAATGGCTCTAAGAAATACTTTTGTGCATCCTCTTGAGACCAAGTTAAACTTGTGTTAATTAAATTTGCCATTTTTTAGTTTTGTTTTTTGTTTGTAAAATATACTGTCTTGTCTTCAGCTAGTTGGTTAGCAAAAATAGCCCACGCATCTTCTGATTTAGCCTCAGGAGTTGGGTTAGGATCTTTACTAGGCACAACTGCGGTTGGAGTTCCCTCCATTTTAGCAACTTTAAAAGTAGCAATTTCTGCTTCTAGTGTTGCAATGTAACCATCCTTTTCAACGATTGAACCGTTTAATTCAATAACTGCTTTGCTAGACTCTTCGATAGACTCTTCTATAGCACTCATTTTCTCAGACACTTCTTTGTTGTCCAGAATTTTTACTTCTTTTGCTTCTGCTGTTTTATTAAACATTTCAGAAATAAAAGATTTAAGGTTTTCAAATTCCTTTTCCATATTCTTTTCTTTTTTTTGATTATTAAATAAATTTTCTACAATACTTTTGTTTTTGTAGTCGTACTTCTTAATATCAAACTTAGCTGCCATCTTTATAGGCTCTTCTACTAAGTTGATAAAACCTGCTTCTTTCGCTTCTGTACTATTAAACCAAGTTTCCTCATCCATCCAAGAACGGATTTGTTCCTCTGATTGCCCAGTTTTTGAAACATATATACTAACAAGCCTATCCCCCATTTTATCCATGAGTTCAGCAGCTTTTCTTAAATCATCTGATCCTCCCATAACTCCACCACCTACATTGTGTATCATATATAGTGAGTTTTCACTCATAACTACTTCATCAGCAGCAAGTGCAATAACACTAGCCATAGATGCAGCAATACCCTCTATACGAGAAGTTACTTTTTGTGGCATCCTGTTTATAGCATCATAGATAGCTAAACCATCTATAACAGAACCCCCTGGTGAATTTATCCTTAATAGAACAGATGTATCATTAGGGATGTTCTTTATCTCATCAATAAAAGACTTGGCATCTACCCCCCACATACCAATTTCATCATATATCATCACCTCAGTCGTTTGACTTTTAGCAATATTTTTTATACTATACCAATTCATAAATACAATATAACACATTATATTTGATATATATTGGAAGTTACTGGAATAAACTTACTTTAAAGTCATTTTTATGCCAAATAATTTGGTAGTCTCAATAAAAGGTTGTTATATTGCAATATATTAATCATTAAAAAAATAAAATATGGGGAAAATGAAAGAAGTGTTTGCTCTACACCAACAAGAGCAAGATCAGTTTGAAAAGTATTACGGAGAAATGTATAAGATAGCATATACAATGGGAGTTGAAAAAAAACAACTAAAAGAACTTATTGATCAAAGTCAAAAAGAAAGTAAAATAACTAATAATTTAAAGAAATAAAAAATGGCAGAAATTAAAGCAGCAGAAACTAAAAAAGACATATTAAGACGATTATTTATAGCAAATAATTTAGTAAAAGAAGATGTGTTTAAACATGCTCACTATACAATAATAACTAGAGCAGGTATAGATAAAATTCAAGCAGCTCAGAATATTGAGATAAAATATGAGATAGCAAATCTTTCAGAGCAACATGATCATTGTTTAATAAAAGCTTACGGAAAAATGGGTGAAAGATATATAGAGACTTTTGGTGAGGCAAGCCCTAAAAACAATAAAAACGCATACCCAGTAGCCATGGCAGAAAAAAGAGCAATGAGTAGAATTGTTTTAAAATTATCTGGTTTCTATGAACATGGTTTCTTTGGAGAAGATGAATCAGATGACTTCAAAAATAAATAAGGTGAAAGATTGGATAGACGATATATTAGAGGAGGACGAGCAATGCACAATGTGGCAGATAGGTTTTATTGAACAGCTTATGATTACCTCCTCTAGTAATTGTTCTTATACAAATATTAGCTTAAACGATTTAACATATAATGAAGCACAAGATATAATAGATGATTTATATGAAAACAATAACCCAACTGATACAAGACAACAATATGAAAAAATGCGAAGAGCAGGAGTTTTTAAATAAAGCTGATAGTTTCAGAAAGATACTACACTATAATAACAGAATGATTAAACGTGATATACCTGATTTAGTAGATCACATCCCAATGGAAGATTATATTATATTCTTATCTAAAATGCCTTTAAAATTATGGGCAGAAAAGCCAATCCTTTATTACGATTCAAATAAATGGGATGCACTCGGTTTTTTAGGTGAGAGAATACACAGTTCTACAGCTAGAACAAAATATTTACAATTATGTTTTAGAAAAGCAGGATTGAATATTTTAGAAGTAATAGATAATGAAGATGATCGGTTTAAAAGATTCACCAACAATAAGGAGAGATTTTTAGCTGCACTACATTATATTGAGGAAAAATTCAAAAAAGTAAGAGAAAAAGATTTAGTGGATCTTTATAAAAGATCAAAAACATTATGTGATGAAGTATATTATTATGAATAGTCAGGAAAAAGCTGTAGTGGATATAGTCTGTGATGTTTCAGGCCTTTCTTTGGATCAGATTCAAAGCAAGAGCAGGAATAGAAAATATGCCTACACTAGGTCGGTCTTAGGTTATATATTAAGACGTATAGTCGGATGTACTTTAATACGTACAGGGGAAATTATAGGCAGAGACCACTCTACAGTTATTTATTATGAAAAGACTTATGATGATAATCATAAATATGATAAAGAATATTATACCTTTGCAAATAAAGTAGAGGAAATTTATTCAGAGAATTTCACAGCTATAAGACTACAATTAGTTAACGACAAAATAGCAGACCTTAAACTAAGATTAGATAGCTTAAAATCAAGAAGACGTAATTTAATAAAAAAAATGGGTTAATGGAACGACCAATAATAGTTCCAAAATTTAAAATTTATAAAATGGAAGAAAAGCAGTATGTAAACGGAATGATTATCAAGGAGAAGTCTTTTGATAACGGAGGAACTCAGCTTAGGATGAGTGTTAAGACTGACGACCTAACAAAGCAATTAAAAGAGCTTGATGATAATGGTTGGGTAAATTTAATTGTAAGCAGAAGAAAAGAGCCATCAGATGCAGGGGTTACTCATTATGCTTATGTAGATACGTGGAAGCCTACAGAGAAGTCTGGACAAACCTCAAAGAAGAAGGCAGCAGTAGAAGAAGATGATGATCTGCCATTCTAAATAAATAATGGGGGTGAAATTCCCCCTATATTTAACTCAAAAAAACCAAACATGGAAAAACCAACTGAAAAACCAAATTACTACGCAATAATTCCTGCCAATGTTAGATATTGTAAAGAATTAACCCCACTAGAACGATTATTATACGGTGAAATAACTTCTTTAACTAATTTTAAGGGGTATTGCTGGGCTACTAATAATTATTTTGCCCAATTATATAGCAGAAGTAAGGGAACTATTAGTAAAAGCATTAATAAACTACAATCTTTAGGCTTTTTAGAAATAAACATTATACATGTAGGTAAAGTTGTCGAAAAAAGAATCATAAAAATAAAAGAAATGCCTCAAATAACTAACATTAATACCTATACTCATAAAAGCTTAGGGGGGGTAACGGAAAACCAGAAGGATAATATAAAACTTAATAAAGATACTCCAAATAAAAAAGCTTTGGCTGAATTAAAGGAGAAAAAAGAAGATTTATTTAATCAGTTTTGGATTAATTATGACTTTAAGAAAAGTAGGGCATTATGTTATTCTAGGTTTATGGTTTTAAGTTTAGAAATATGTGAGACGTGTGTTACGGCTGCTAAAAAATATTCAGATTCAGTTACAGATGTTAAATATAAAAAACATCCAGGCACTTGGTTGAATCAACAATGTTGGGATGATGATATAGATGGATCATCTGATGGAACATTTACAGGAGGTAAATTTGATGGAATGGTATTTTAATATGAATATAAGACAAACATCAATAGATTGCTATAATCAAATAAAAAAAGAAGGATTATTAAGTAAAAGAAGATTTGAAGTGTATGAGGCATTATTATCTTCAGCTCCCTGCACATCTTCAGAAGCATTAAGAAACGCTAACACTACATTTGGAGTTTTCGGAGTTAGTTCAAGATTTACAGAACTTAGAGATCTAGGGGTTATATATGAAAAAGGAGAAAAGACATGTAGCATCACAGGGAGAAATGTTATAGAATGGGACTTCACAGATAAACTACCTGTCAAAATAAAAAAAACCACTACTACTAAAAAACATAGAATTGATAATACTTTAAATTCTTTGCGTGAATTATATAAAAACAAAAACACTAGCACAGATGAAGATTGGGTAAAAGTAGCTGACTTAATAAATAATATATAGAATATGACATTTCACGAGAACGGCATAACAATAAAGAGAAGTTCAGGACAAGTGAAAACACAATGTCCTAAATGCTCTCAAGAGAGAAAAAAGAAAGGAGATCCTTGTCTTTCGGTTAATATAGATGAAGGGGTTTGGAATTGCCACAACTGTGGATGGACAGGAGGACTAAAAAAACAAAACAATTATATGCAAGAGAAAGCTTACGCATTACCTAAAATTATAGACACTCAACCTGAATATTCTGAAAGACTACTTAATTGGTTTAAAGATAGGGGAATATCAAAGCAGACTGTAATAGACAATAGAATAGGTGAAGGCAGGGAATACATGCCACAAATAGGGAAGGAAGCAACTACAATTCAGTTTAAATATTATAGAAACAGTCAGTTAATCAATGTAAAGTATAGAGATGGGGCTAAGAATTTTAAATTAGTTAAGGATGCAGAAAGGATTATGTACGGATTAGATGATTTGCTAGGGAAAAAGTCTGTTATAATTGTTGAAGGGGAAATGGATAAGTTGGCGTTTTATGAAGCAGGCTTTAAGAATTGTGTTTCTGTTCCTAATGGTGCTAGTAACTTAAAAATGGAATACCTAAAGGATTTTCCTGAGAATTTAGAGAGAGTTTATCTTGCTGTAGATAATGATGAGCCAGGAAAAAAACTACAAGAGGAATTATCAAGAAGAATAGGTAGAGATGTATGCTATAGAGTTACATATCCTGAGGGATGTAAAGACATTAATGATGTATTAGCTAAATATGATGCTGAAACAGTAGAGCAATGTATAGATCAAGCTCAGGCCTACCCATTAGAAGGCGTATTAAACGTAAATGATTTTAACGTAGATATTGATACATTGTATGAAAACGGCTTACAGAGAGGATCTACTGTTAATCATAGTTCGTTTGATGATCTGTTTAGTTTTGCCTCATCACAACTTACGGTTATAACAGGAATACCTACTCATGGTAAAAGTAATTTTTTAGAGCATCTTGCAATAAGATTATCCTCTCAACATGGATGGAAGTTTGGTGTTTTTAGTCCTGAACATTATCCTATGCAACTCCATTTTTCAGTTTTAGCAGAGAAACTTATAGGAAAATCTTTCAGAAAGATCACTAGATACGATAGGATGACTAAAAATGAATTACATTCAGCTAAAGATTTTATTGCCGAACACTATCATTGGATTAGACCTGATGGAGATGTATATACAATAGATGCTATCCTTGAAACAGCTAAAGGATTAATAAGAAGGCATGGTATAAATGCTTTAATTATTGATCCGTACAATAAGATTGATGCTAATATTGGAGGTCAAAATGAAACTAATTTTATCAACAAGTTCTTAACTAAATTAACTATCTTTAAACAGAAATATGACATTCATATATTCCTTGTAGCTCACCCAAGAAAAATGATGAAGAAAGATAATGGCCTTTATGATGTGCCTAGTTTATATGACATAGCAGGTTCTGCTAATTTTTATAATCAGGTTGATAACGGAATTACGGTTTATAGGGATTTTAAAAACCACCTAACTGATGTTCATGTGCAAAAAGTTAAATTTAGACATATTGGAGAACTAGGCAAAGTTCAGTTCAAATATAACCTGCAAAACGGAAGGTATAGTGAGGTCGGAGAACCATTAGATCATAGTTCTTACATTAGTGGAGGTCAAGAAAGTATGATTTTATAGTGCTTATGTCAAAAAAAAATTGTATCATTGCAACATGAAAAGAAACGAAAACGAATCTTACGAGGACTACAGGAAAAGAAGGTCGGAAGACAATACTAGAACTAGGAGAAGAATGAAGGGTATTAAAGTTTGGCCTGGCGACTGGGGGACGTATGATTCAAAGGTAGATGGAGCAATAGAAACTAGGTTAAAGTCAATAATGGATAAAATGAAGGAGAAAGATGAGGAAACCAATATATAGAGTGATAGTTGATTTTGAATATAGGAACAAAGGGAAGGGAAATTACATTAAAACAAAGATTATAGCAGATCAAATAGATACATTTGCCCTATCAAGAGATGAGGATGAAATTTACAATCACATTAAAAGTAAAATATTTAGGCAAATAAAAAAGAAAGAAGATGACGTTAATATTGAAATTAAAAACATAAATATAGAAGGGCGTTACGGAGAAACAAACTATTAATAAAAAATACTCAGGAAACAATTTAATAATAAATAAAGGGTAAGACCTAAAAGCATTTAATTTTTCAGACCTGTGTAGTAAAGGGGGGGAAGTGGTTTCCTCCCCAATACAATAAG
>Ga0308020_1000032_pt1 | contig 39760 bp, 39 predicted proteins | sample Neamet349_FD_201302 | JGI IMG/M metagenome (GOLD analysis project Ga0308020, IMG submission 201302) | Marine microbial communities from water near the shore, Antarctic Ocean - #349 | ecosystem: Environmental > Aquatic > Marine > Unclassified | place: Southern Ocean | collected 2014-10-02
TGAAATACTCCAAAGAAAATATAAAATAACGGTGACTGGACCAACCACTTTATCTGCATTATTAAACAGTTTACAAATGGGGTTTAGAACACTTGCTGTTCAAAAAAGAAGTAGTGAAGTTTGGGACATCTTAAAGGCTGTAAAGTTTGAATTTGGTGAGTTTTCAGGAGTTTTAGCAAAAGTGCACAAACAACTAAATACGGCCTCTGGTACACTTGAAACATTACGTACAACAAGAACAAATGTAATGGAAAGAAAACTTAAAGATGTTGAAACCTTTACGGCATTAGAATCAAAAGAAGTATTAGAATTACCTGATAGTACTGAAACTGAAGCGTTAGATAATGACTAACTAAAAAAAGGTTTAACCAAAGCACACTATTGAAATAATTCACTCCATGACAACCCCTAATATCCTTAAATTTAGTCTGCTATAAAAATCTAACCCCTATATAATTATTTGTGCTAAAAATTAGTACTTTATAATGGTTCTGTTTTTAAATTAAATGGTACATTTGGTAAAACCCTATGATACAAAACAGCTATTTTCAAATAGCTTACAAACGTTTACAACATTGAGTTTATAATATAATTAAAAATAAATACATAACGCGAGTATATGTAACAGTACACATATTCGGTTGTTATAGCCAATTCTAAAAAACGTGATAAAAGATAAAGTACAATTAATTATAATCGTAATCGGATTTATTTCATATGGGTTCTTTGTTAATACAATGCTACAGATACCAACTGTGATTATCCCATCTTGGTTTCTTGTTTTAATGTATACACCTGTGCTTATTGGAATATCATTAACTCTTGGTTATTTTGTTAAAAATTTAAGGGAAACAAAATGGAAAACGATATCATTTACTTTTTTATTTATTGCAGTACTATCATTAGTATATGTTTTCTCTGAATCCAAAAAAAATTTAAGAATTAATATTCCAAAGAACTATACAGGAACAGTATATTTAGTTTTATCCAATGAAACAACAAATGATTTTGACATAAATGAATTTGGTATTGGATATGTGTGTGCAGATACTTATAATAGTGGTTTTAGACCAAAAGTGTATAGGCAAGATAGAGACATAACTAAAACTATAAATAGTTATAGTAGTGGAAGTGCTAGTTCGTCTTCTATGAGTAGAAATTCTATCTGCTATTTAGAATTCAACGTACCTCCTGAAAATATCAATATTAGCCTTAAACCAACAGTGTATAAACAAGATGAAGATACTTTAAAATCTATAAAAGATTATAATAACAGTAGTAGTCTTAGGCGAAATCTTGTCCCAGATTTAGAAATAAAAATCCCTCCTAAAATCAACAAAAGGATTAGTATTCTCGACTTACTTAATAATAAAGTAATTGACAAAGAACGAATAAAACAAAATTAAAAAAAGGCTATAACAAAATCTATATTTAATACGGAGCGTAGCGCTTAATTGAAACTTCAGTATTTCATAGAATTCCGATAGCAATCGGAACCGCCAAAACTTAAATTTGGTGTTTAAATATAAAAGATTAAAACAATGGCGATAGCAATTAGAAAAAAAATGGCTATGTACGTTATCGAAATTTTAATTACTTTTAAACCGCATTAACAATAGTCAAATCGTTGGCAATAATTGTTTTAACATGAACTAAAACTGAGTATAATTAACATTTTTTGAAGAAACATAAGAGACATACAATACAGACCATGAGAGATTATGCTAAATCTAAAAGAGGTCAATGTTTAAGTGAAAACTATTTAAACTCAAAGACACATCTTACTTGGCAGTGTGAGAAAGGTCATATTTGGGATGCGACTACCGCTAATATTCTGAAAGGAAGATGGTGTCCTAAGTGTTCAGGTAGGAAAAAATTAAGTTTAGATTTATTTAAAAATATCTCAAAAGAAAGAGGTGGAAGATTATTATCAAATGAGTATAAGAATATTGATACAAATATGCTTTGGGAATGTTCTAAAGGACACAGGTGGGAAGCTACAGGTAATAATATAAAACTCAAAAACACATGGTGTCCTATATGTTCAGGTAGTCAACGACTATCCATTGATATTATGCAAGAAGTTGCAAGACAACGAAAGGGTGAGTTCTTATCTGATCATTATATCAATTTAAAAAGTAAATATAGATGGAGGTGTGAGTATGGTCATGAATGGGAAACAACGGGATTTAATGTGAAAACAAATAATAATTGGTGCCCTAAATGTTCTGGAATAACAGAATATACAATTAGTGATTTATCAAATCATGCAATTCAACTTGGTGGTAGTATTATTAGTCTTGATTATATAAATGTGGATACCAAATATAAATGGAAATGTAAATTTGACCATAAATGGGAAGCAACATGGTGGAAGATAAAGGATGGACAATGGTGCCCAAAGTGTTCGAATAATAGTATCAAAGAAGAAAAGTTGAGAATCTGTTTTGAAACTCTATTCGGAGTTACTTTCCCAAAAAGTTATCCTTCTTTTCTAATAAATTCAAGTGGCAATAAAATGGAGTATGATGGGTATTCTAAGAAACTAAATTTAGCCTTTGAATTTCAAGGGAGACAGCATTTTATGATTAATTACTTCACTAAAACTCAAGAAGCACTTGATAAAAGAATTAATGATGATAAAGAGAAAATTGATCTTTCTATAGTTAATGGAGTGACCCTCTTTATTGTAACCTACAAAGACCCTGTTAAAAAATTTAAATCCAAGGTTTTAGAATTAGCGAGTGTACATAAACTTAATCATCTAATAGTGAATAATGTCAACCCAAATTATTCCTTAGCTTATCTCGCACACGATCGGTACAATGAAATGAAGTTAATTGTTAAATCAAAAGGTGGTGAACTTCTCTCAAATCAATGGGAAGGTGCACTTGAACGTTATACTATAAGATGTAAAAAACATGACTACACATGGTCTAAAACAGGTAGTGAAATACTAAATAACGATAGATGGTGCTCAAAATGTGGGATAGAAAAGCGTAAAATGCATAAGTTTGAAAAGACATACTTAGAATTGCAAAACTTTGCAAAAAAACATAATGCCAAACTAATTTCCACTGAATATATAGGGCAAAACGAAAGTTACGAATTTTGTTGTAAAAGAGGACACTCCGTTAAATTTAAATGGATATATAGATTAGATAAAAAGTATTTCTGTAGAGTATGTGAAGAAGGAAAAATTAAACAAGAGGAATTTATTAAGAAGGCAAATAAAATTCATAATTTCAAGTATGATTACTCACTAAGTGAATACTCAAAATCAATCACCCCTATTGTTATAATATGTCCAATTCATGGGCCTTTTCATAAAACACCTACTAAACATATTTCATCTAAACAAGGTTGTCAAAAGTGTCCAAAAAAACAAAATAAAATAAAAAATAAACTACTACCAACAAAACCAAAACTGGATTAAAAAGCAGTTTAACTAAAAATTTTTAGCCAATTAAAATAATATGAACGAAACAACAGACAATTTAATTCCAGAAGGAAAAATATATAAAGACAAAGCATTTTGGGCTGGTACATTTATAGGCGGTCCTTTAGTGGCAGGCTATTTATTTTCTAAAAATTTTAAATCTCTAGGACAGCCTGAAAAAGTAAAGCCAACTTGGATAATAACGATAATTTCAACACTTGTAATTTTTGGTGGAATATTCTTGATTCCTGAAAATATCAATATCCCAAACCAAATTATTCCAATCGCATATACTGCCATTGCTTTTTCACTTTTTAAAAAATATTTAGCAGAAAAAACTACTGAACACATAAAACTAGGAGGTCTTGTACACAGTTGGTGGAGAGTTACTGCAGTTGGAATTATAGGATTATTGATTACAACTTTACCAATATTCGCTTTTGCTTATACTTATGACGCAATAGAACAAGCAAATACCTCTACAAAATCATATGGGCAACTTGTTAAAAACGAAATTGATTTTGACAAATCAAATATAGCTGAACATGAAGTAGATAGAATAGCAGATGGATTTATAGCAACAGGCTTTTTTGATTTATCTTATCCTAAGTATGTTTATGCAGCAAAAAATGGCGAAAAATATGAAATATCAATTGCTGTAATTGAAGGCATGGAAAAAAATACTGACGAACTTCAACCCTTTATAGAATTAAGGAGTCAGATGGATGCCTATTTCCCTTACAATGATATTGAACTTAAATTAGTAGTTGATTATTTAGATAATGTAGTAAAAGTCTTAAAATAACACGACAACACCCCATAAAAACAATAAGGGTTAAGTATTAAACATAAAAGTAAGTAAGTTCTAAACTATACTTACATAAAACGTTAACAATTAAAAAAACACTATGAAAAAAACTATTTTTACTAGCATCTCTTTACTAATCATGTCTTTTGCTTTCTCTCAAGAAGAAGACTATATATTAAATATTGATTCTTTAGAAGACTCATTTAATTATGAATATGGAACCATAGCCTTAAAGAATAATATTGGTGAAATAATTATTCCAGATGGATTTAAATACCTTAATACAGAGCAATCTGAAAGGGTACTTACTGAGTATTGGGGAAATCCAAAATATACAGATATGACACTGGGTATGATTCTTCCTGAATATCAAGGACTAATGGATGATGATGGGTATGTTTTTAATATCCAATATGATGAGATTGGTTATGTTGAAGATGATGATGCAGATCAAATTGATTATGATGAATTATTAACTCAAATGAAAAGCGATACAGAGGAAGAGAATAAGGAACGTAATAAAGATGGTTATGAATCAATACGTGTGATTGGTTGGGCAGCAAAACCTTATTATGATAAAGATAAAAAAATTCTACATTGGGCAAAAGAAATACAGTTTGGTGATCAAGAAGTGAATACTTTAAATTACAATGTTAGAGTATTAGGAAGAAAGGGAGTTCTTGTTTTAAATGCCATAGCAGCTATACAAGATTTATCAGATGTTGAACGTGATATTCCAAAAATATTAGATATCGTAAAATTCTCAGAAGGAAACAAGTATTTCGATTTTGATTCTTCTATTGACAATGTAGCGTCTTGGACCATTGGAGGTTTAGTTGCAGGAAAAGTATTAGCAAAAGTTGGTTTCTTTGCTGTAATATTAAAATTTTGGAAAATTATTCTTATCGCAATTGGTGTGTTTTTCAAACCGATTATGAGACTATTCAGAAAAAAGAAAAAGACTACGGATGATGACAATCATGAACAAAATATTTAAAGTTAGATATTGGTAATATATTTTTCGTTGCTAAAAAAACATTTCAATATTGTGTTATGTCCCAATAGTTATAGGGAATTAACTTTATGCTATGTAAGTTCCCTATAGCTAAAGGAATGAGAGTTTATCTCTTGTACCCACTTTTACTTAAGATTACCTAATCATAGAAAAAAATAAGAATTAATGAGTTTAAAAGGTATACACCAAGTTATTTCAAGTTACATTGACATTAATGAGGAGGAATGGGCTATATATTCTTCTATGTTGAAAGTTAAGAAAATTAAGAAAAAGGATATTGTTCTTAAAGCAGGTAGTACCTGTACAGATGTACTCTTTATAAATAGCGGCTTACTTCGCGTTTATTTTATGGATAAAGATGGAGCTGAAAAAACATTTCACTTTGCTTTAGAAAATACCTTTGCTACAGATTACAAAAGTTTATTAAAAGGAGTTCCTTCCAATTATACTATTCAAGCAATGGAAGACACTCAAGTGGTTGTCATGTCTAAAGAAATGATTTATGAAGGCTATAAGAGTCTGAGAAAGGGAGAAAAATTAGGAAGACTTTTAGCAGAACAGTATTTTTTCATGTTTAATGACAAGATTCAATCTATTTATACTAAAACACCCTTAGAGCGATACAATAATTTAAATAACAGTTTCCCAAACATTTTTCAACGTGTTCCGCAGCACCTCATTGCTTCTTATTTAAATATTAGCTCCGTTCATTTAAGTAGATTAAAGAATGTGATTCAAAAGTGATAACATATGTTATTGTTTTATCGTTTACTTTTTTATAATTTTGCATCTACAACTTTTAATTATTATAATGAAAAATATTTGCGCTAAAATTAGCCTCCTTTTTTTAACCTTATTTTTGTCTTTTAACACTTCCTTTTCACAAGCTTGTGATCCAATTACATTGGATTCTATAAGTAACCCTGGAAAATACACTATTGGTTCATTAACTGAATCAGATGGTCTTAGAAACGGTCCTGATTATTATGGTGCAACTATTTACTATCCTACTAATGCAACACCGCCTTATTCAGGTATGGTAATCGTACCTGGTTATGTATCTCCGCAATTATCTATTCAAAGTTGGGGGCCATTTTTGGCTTCTCATGGTATTGTTACAATGACTATTGGAACAAATAATCCTTGGGACCATCCAGAAGCTAGACGAGATGCATTATTAGATGCATTAATAACATTAAAAGAAGAAAACACACGTACTGGCTCACCTCTTTTAGGTCTGTTAGACGTTAATAGTCTTGCTGTAGGTGGTTGGTCTATGGGCGGTGGTGGTGCTCAACTTGCTGCAAAGGCAGATCCGTCAATAAAAGCGGTTATGGCACTTTGTCCTTGGTTGGGTACAGACTTAATACCTGCCGATATTAATCATTCTGCTCCTCTTTTAATTTTTAGTGCTGAATATGATATGATTGCTCCTTCATCAGTTCATGCAGATATTCATTATAAATACACTCCAGCATCTACTCCTAAAATGTTGTTTGAAATTGCCAATAGTGGTCACTTAGTTGCCAATAACCCAACTGGTGCAGGTCAAGATGTAGGTAAGATTGCTGTTGCTTGGTTAAATAATTTTTTAGTTGGAGACACTTGCTACTGCCCTTTAGTATTAGATACCCTACCTACTGCGTCAAAGTATGTATTGAATGTAACATGTGCAGGAACAACTTCAGCTGATGAATAGATACAAAATTCATTGACTATCAGATTTATCCAAATCCCGATAACGGAACAGTCTAGCTTAAAATTAATACCTTTGAAATTAGAACTAATTATCAAGTATTTTCTATCACAGACCAGTACCTCATTGCTTCTTATTTAAATATTAGCTCCGTTCATTTAAGTAGATTATAGAATGTGACTCAAAAGTAATAACATATGTTATTGTTTTATCGTTTACTTTTTTATAATTTTGCATCTACAACTTTTAATTATTATTATGAAAAATATTTTCGCTAAAATCAGTATCCTTTTTTTAACCTTATTTTTATCTTTTAACACTTCCTTTTCACAAGTTTGTGATCCAATTACATTGGACTCTATAAATAATCCAGGAACATACACTATTGGTTCATTAACTGAATCAGATGGTATTAGAAACGGTCCTGATTATAGTGGTGCAACTATTTATTATCCTACAAATGCAACACCGCCTTATTCAGGTATGGTAATTGTGCCTGGTTATGTATCACCGCAATCATCTATTCAAAGTTGGGGGCCATTTTTGGCTTCTCATGGTATTGTAACAATGACTATTGGAACGAATAGTATTTGGGACTTTCCAGAAGCTAGACGAGATGCATTATTAGATGCTTTAATAACATTAAAAGGAGAAAATACACGTACTGGCTCACCTCTTTTAGGTCAGTTAGACGTTAACAGTCTTGCTGTAGGTGGTTGGTCTATGGGTGGTGGTGGCGCTCAACTTGCTGCAACTGCAGATCCGTCAATAAAAGCAGTTATGGCACTTTGTCCTTGGTTGGGACAAGATTTAACACCTGCCGATATTAATCATTCTGTTCCTATTTTAATTTTTAGTGCTGAAAATGATGATGTAGCTACTCCAGCAGATCATGCAGATATACATTATGATTACACACCAGCATCTACGCCTAAAATGTTGTTTGAAATTGCCGGTGATGGTCATCAAGCTGCCAATAACCCAACTGGTGCAGGTCAAGATGTAGGAAAGATTGCTGTGTCTTGGTTAAAGAATTTTTTAGTTGGAGACACTTGCTACTGCCCTTTAGTATTAGATACGCCAACTACTGCGTCAAAGTATGTATTGAATCTAACATGTGCAGGCATAACTTCTGTTGATGAAGTAATAGATACTGAATTCATAGACTATCAGATTTATCCAAACCCTAATAACGGAACAATCCACATTAAAGTTAAGACACTTGAAGCTGGAACCAATTATCAACTATTTTCTATCACAGGCGCTAAAATTGATGAGGGTGTAATTTCTAATCAAACAACCACTATTTATATTGAAAATTTAGTTCAAGGAAGTTATATTTTTACTTTAAAAAATGCTAATAAGTCAACCCAAACTAAATTGATTGTGTTATAAAACATAACCTTTATTTAATACAGGTTTAGGTGCTTAATTAAAGCATCAACATGACACATAATTAAACCTTAAATGACGATTTTTGGAAGATGTTTTTTTGTAAAACAAAATAAAAAAGGCCACCAAAACCATACATTAATACATCTATCCAATCTCCTGTTGCGTGTTTATAGTAATAAGGACCTATGTATTCAAAAATCACACTACAAAACAGAGTCATTCCTATAATCATTCCTAGGTTTAAAGTAAAGTATAGTAAATTTTTAATCCATCTAATACTTGCCAAGCAAATGGTTAAAGTAATAGGCATATATAAAAAATCGTTAAAATGATTTTTGAAAAAAAGAGAAAGAATTGAATTTGAATCTAAAGGGAGTCCAAAAAATGTATTGACCACATAAAGTAAACCTAAGGTTATAAAATATGGGTTCCATAATAACCTCATTAGGCTTGTGACATAAGTGTTAACCAAGCTATCATAGCTCCAATACTAGCAAAAATAAAATAGATTGAATATGCAATGTAATAAATTGCTTTTAGAATGAGATTAGGGTGATTTTTCCATTTCTCAATAAATACATCTGTTTTAGATTTAGGTGTATTTCTAATGCGTTCATTTTGAATTTCAGTGGCTAACCTAGCCTCTTCTTCCATAGAAATTACTGCATTACAATTAGTGCAATAATCTACATCTGTATTCCAAGTGTTACACGATTTACATTTGATTTCAACCATATTACAAATATAGAAAATTAGTGATATTCTATCATATGAATACCGTTTTACTTTTTCCTGTAAAACTCATTCAAATTAGTAGTTATGGTAAACATATTTGAAATACCTGATATTGAATAAAATGAAACACCATAGTCAAATTCAAACTTTTTAATTTTAAACCCTACTCCGCCTGAAAATCCAGAAATACCCATTCTTTTTTCTACGCCTAAAGCCTGTCTACGATTAAAGTTATATCCAAAACGAATAGAAAAGTTTTTAGTTGGTAATATTTCAACTCCAAAATTAATATGTCTAAATAATTTTTCTACAAACTTAGCAGTTGAAACAGGAATTGTATCGCCTGTTAAAGCATCATAAGTTTCTACAGCGTCTGGAATATTATAAGACAAATCCCATTTAGTTAAATCGTGTCCCATTAAGCTAAGTCTAAAAGGTGCATGATGAAACTTATATGAAATACCAGCTAATAATTCAGTAGGCATTGACTCATGATTCCCTGGTGTATAGCCTTTAATTTGATACCCAATATTTCTTGCGATTACCACTGCAGTTATATTTGAATTTGGATCATAAAATTGTGCTGATACATCCGCCCCTATTCCAAACGAACTGTAAGATTCTAAATGAGAAAATATTAAATTAAAATTACCACCAATAGTAAAGTAATCGTTTAGTTTTTTAGCGTAACCAATACCTAAAGCATAATCACCAGCAGTAAATTTACCTTGTTCAACTCCAAACTCATCATATTTTTGTATTGAACCATAAGTAACATATCTTAAATGACCTGTGAAAGTTCCTAGTTTATCAAAATTTTTACCATAAGCAATTTGACCATAATTAATTCCACCTGGAAAAACGGCATGATTTAAACTTAAATTATTGTCCATTTTTACTGTTATAGCAGCAGGATTTGCAACTGATAAGTTGATGTCATTGTCATTAACTAAAACAAAATCGCCACCCAAAGCCATAGAACGGCTATTAAAATCTAAATCTAAAAATTGATATGTATTTTGACCTCCAATTTGAGATAAACCTGCTAGACTAATAAAAACACTTAAAAAAAGAATTATTTTTTTCATACTTGACTATTAAACGAATGAATTATGGGTTTATTGTTTTCAAATTTGTGATTTTTTCAATCAATTTATCTGTAAATATTATAAAAACAACTAAGTTCCATTAGCATTATGAATACAAATATAACTATTCCAATACTAATTGAGATATGAAAAAGAACACCCATTATTAAAAATGGAAATTTTAATCGTTTTACTCAGCACTAAGTAGGTAGTTATTAAATATTTAGTAGCTAGTACTTTGTATATCCCTGATTAGAGTTAACAGTTTTCAGGTTAATAACCTTATTGTCAAATATAGAGAATAATTGGTTTGTTTTTTTGTCTAAAAGCGGTCTTGTTTCTCTTTTAATTAGTTGTTTTGTATTAATGTATCGTGTTTAATCCCTCTCTTTCTCCCTTTAAAAAGGGAGAGGCCGTGACTTGTTGTTATTGTTGTTGTTGTTGTTGTTGTCTAAAAGCGTAGCGGTCTTTTTTGTTCTTGTCTAAATAAAATTCGTCAGTCTTGAATCTTGCATCTAATAGCGCAGCGGTCTTGTCTCTTTTTTGCTGTTGTCTAAAAGCGTAGCGTACTAATAGCGAAGCGGTCTAGCATCTAATGGCGCAGCGGTCTCATTTATTGTTGTCTAAATAAAATTCGTCAGTCTTGAATCTTGCATCTAATAGCGCAGCGTTCTTATCTCTTTTTTGCTGTTATCTAAAAGCGTAGCGTACTAACAGCGAAGCGGTCTAGCATCTAATAGCGAAGCGGTCTCATTTCTTGTTGTCTAAATAAAATTCGTCAATCTTGAATCTTGCTTCTAATAGCGCAGCGGTCTTGTCTCTTTTTTGCTGTTGTCTAAAAGCGCAGCGATCTAGTATCATATTTCTAAAAGCAGAGTATTCGAGTCATTTTTTGTTTTTATTTTCTATTTCTTTCGTATCTTTATGCAATCAATAATTAAATTTAATACTTTTGCATAACTGTAATAAGTTTCACAAAAAAATAACAAAAATAATGTCAGTAAAAGTGGATATAAAGCACACATCTTGGGTTTATGTAGATTCAAATTCAGACTTCCCTATTCAAAACTTACCTTTTGGAGTATTTAATACAGAAATTTTATCATCAAGAGTTGGTGTAGCAATCGGAAATAAGATTGTAGATTTAAAAGCACTTTCTGTTTTAGGTTACTTAGATAATTTACCTTTTAAAGCTTCAGATTTTGAATCAGAATTTTTAAATACTATGATGCTTAAAGGTAAAAAAGCGACTAGTGAATTAAGATTAAGAATTTATAAATTATTATTATCTGACTTTACAGATTTAAGAGATAATTCAAATCATGTGGCTCAAATTTTAGTTGACCAAAGTGATGCCACAATGACATTACCGGTAAAGGTTGGTGATTACACTGATTTTTATTCAAGCGAACAACATGCTTATAATGTAGGTTGTTTATTCAGAGATCCAAACAATGCATTATTACCAAACTGGAAACATATTCCTGTAGGATATCATGGCCGTTCATCATCTATTATCCCTTCTGGTCAAGCTATCTATAGACCTAAAGGTCAAATGAAACCACCTACTGCAGAAGTTCCTGTTTTTGGTGCTTCAAAATTATTAGATTTTGAATTAGAAACAATATTCTATACATTCCAAGGTAAACCTTTAGGAGATACTATTTCAACTGAAGAAGCTGATGATTACATTTTCGGAATGTCATTATTTAACGATTGGAGTGCAAGAGATATTCAAGGATGGGAATATGTGCCACTAGGACCTTTTTTAGGTAAAAGTTTTGCATCTTGTGTGTCCCCTTGGATTATTACAATTGATGCTTTAGAATTTTTTAGAACTGAAGGTCCTGTTCAAGACAATCCTAAGGTATTACCTTATTTAGAATATAAAGGAAACAAACATATTGATATTAATTTAAATGTTATTATCAAACCAGAACATGGTGAAGAGAATATTGTAGGTCAATCTAATTACAAATATATGTATTGGAATATGAATCAACAATTAGCACATCATACCGTAAATGGTTGTAATATCAATTGTGGAGACGGTTATGGTTCAGGAACTATTTCAGGACCTGAAGTTGGTATGTATGGTTCTATGTTAGAAACATCTTGGAAAGGAACTAAACCTTTTAAAATGTCTGACGGAACTGAACGTAAATTTATTAATGATGGTGATACTGTTATTATGAGAGGTCATTGTGAAAAAGATGGCTTAAGAATTGGTTTTGGTGAAGTATCAACATTAGTTTTACCAGCAAAATAATTTCAAGACATTGAATTGAAAATAATATAGAGCTTATCTGGTTTAAAAACTAGATAAGCTTTTTTTGTGGGTTAATTATTTTCTAAAGTATTATCAATTTATTGAAAATAGTAGTATTCGATTAAAATTGAGTTTGAGTACACCATTAATGTCAACGTATTTTGTTTGTAATAGATATTCAAGGAGAACCTTGTAGATTTTTGATTTGTTTCTAGCATCTATAAGCGCAGCGCTCTTGTTTCTTATTTGTCTTGTATCTTATTTGTCTTGAATCTTGTTTCTAAAAGCGCAGCGCTCTTGTTTCTTATTTGTCTTGTATCTTGTTTCTAAAAGCGCAGCGGTCTTGTTTCTTATTTGTCTTGTATCTTGTTTCTAAAAGCGTAGCGTTCTTGTTTCTTATTTGTCTTGAATCTTGTTTCTAAAAGCGTAGCGCTCTTGTTTCTTATTTGTCTTGAATCTTGTTTCTAAAAGCGTAGCGCTCTTGTATCTTGTTTCTTATTTGTCTTGAATCTTGTTTCTAAAAGCGTAGCGGTCTTGTATTAGTTTTAATTTTCTCAAAAGCTTTCCAAAGTGCGTCATTTGGTACTGGTGCAACAATTGAAACTAGTTCTTGCTTTACGGGATGTATAAATTCTAATAACCTGGCGTGTAAATGAATTGAACCATCTTTATTTGAGCGTTTGGCACCATATTTCAAATCTCCCTTTATAATACAACCTATATTAGATAATTGAGCTCTAATTTGATGATGACGACCTGTTTTTAAGTCAACCTCAATAAAATGATACTTATCACCACTACCCTTTATCACATAATCTAATTCGGCACGCTTACTACCATTTACTTCTTTTTCGAAAGCATAACTTTTATTTTGCTTTTCGTTTTTTCGTAAATAGTCTATTAAGGTTCCTTTTTTATTTTTTGGCTTTTGCTCAGTTATTGCCCAATATGACTTTTTAATAATAGTTGTCCCTTCAACTGCTTTATTGGCAAACATTTTATTCATCCTAGTCAATGCTTTAGATGTTTTAGCAAATAAAACAATACCTGTAGTTGGTCTATCTAATCTATGAACAGTACCTAAATAAACATCTCCAGGTTTATTATGTTTTTTTTTGATATAAGCTTTAACAAAATCAGACAATGGCATGTCACCTGTTTTGTCACCTTGCACAATATCACCAGATCTTTTATTGACAACAATTAAATGGTTGTCTTCATAAATTACATCTATTGGTAAATTGTTCATAATTTGATTAATTTCTTAGCTCAAAAGTATAAATAAAATTCTACTTTTGTGTCAAATTAAACGAATTACCATGAGAATATTATTCACAGTTTTAACTTTATTAGTATTAACATCTTGCAATCATAACTTAAAACATGATAGAGTTGTTAAAAATGTCACTGGAGATACAGTTACAGTTTTTAATCCTGATTTTTCAGATACTACCTATACGCTTTTACCAGGACAAGAAGCGATAATATATTCGTTTGAAAGTCTAGACACTAAACAAGAAATGGAACCTTGTAAATGGCTGGGAGATACGTTAATAATAAAAAACACAAAAGATTCTACTTGTCATAAAGTTATTTATTTTGAAACAAGTTGGCTTTCAGTTATGGGTGGAACAGATAAGGAAAGACATCAAACTTGTACTTTCACTGTTGATTCTACAAGTTTAGGATATTATCATTAATATTTAATTATCTCTGAATGTTAAAAATAACACCTACCTCCGAGAAACAATTAACACCTCAAGAAATTAGTCAAGCGCATGAAATTATGCGTGTGGCCTATGAAATTACGGAAGAAGAAATCTGGGGTAAGAATTATATCAGGTTATATCTTGAAGATTTCACAAAACTAGTAGAAGCAGGTGATATATATGTTGCTTATTTAAATAATGTTATTGTTGGTTCGATTCACATTTACCGAAAAGATGAAACTACTTATACCTTTAGTTTATTGTCTGCAAATTTAAACTTAGGAGGTCAAGGCATTGGCTCAGCATTAATCAAAAAAGCAGAAGAAGAAGCATTAGTAAATAATGCAACTTCTATAAAAATAGAAATACTACGTGTTAAAGGAACTGATGCGCCTCATAAAATACGTTTACATAATTATTATGAGCGTTTAGGTTATAAGTACACCCATTCATCCGATAGCAGTTGTATTATTCCAGATTGGAAATATAAAACATTACTAAAACCCAGTGATTTTGATTTTTATTCTAAAGAATTATAACTCTTAATTACTGTAATCGTAAAACTAAAAAAGCCATTCAAAACATAAAGTTTAGAATGGCTTTTTTTATAATTGAGAAAAAAATTAATCTTCTAATTGCATGTTATGGAAAACGTTAAGCACATCATCATCATCCTCTAATTTTTCTAATAATTTTTCAACTGAAGCAATTTCATCTGCATCAATTAAAGTTTTCATCACGGTTGGTATTCTTTCGAAACCAGATGATAATATTTCAATTTTACGATTTTCTAATTCTTTTTGAATCGCACCAAAGCTTTCAAAAGTACCATAAATCAAAATATTTTCTTCATCTTCAAATACTTCTTCTGCACCAAAATCAATAAATTCAAATTCTAACTCTTCAGCATCTAAACCTTCTCCGTTTATTGAGAAATTACAAGTTCTGTCAAACATAAACTCTACTGAACCTGCAGTACCTAAGTTTCCATCACATTTATTAAAGCAAGCCCTCACATTTGCAACCGTTCTGTTGTTGTTATCTGTAGCAGTTTCAACAATGATAGCTATTCCATGTGGTGCATATCCTTCAAATAAAGTTTCTTTGAAATCACCAGTAGATTTTTCAGATGCTTTTTTAATGGCACGTTCAACATTGTCTTTAGGCATGTTGGCCGTCTTAGCATTTTGAATTACAGCTCTTAATTTAGAATTATTGTCAGGATCTGGACCGCCTTCTTTAACCGCCATCACTATTTCCTTTCCGATTCTTGTAAACGCTTTAGACATTGCTGACCAACGTTTCATTTTTCGTGCTTTTCTAAATTCGAATGCTCTACCCATAATGTATTAATTTTTGATGTTCAAATATAACAAGAATGACTCAAAAATAATAATCTGATGAATGTGTTTTTTACTTTTTTATGATATTATAGCTCATATCTTCAATAAATGAATGTAATTAATGATTTTATACTGTCTTTTAAACTATTTACCGCTATAATCCAGTTAGGTTCTAAAATCAAGTATTCAAAAGTTGATTTGCTTTTTCACTAAATAAAGACTACATTTAATGTAGATTAATGATTAACAATGCCTAAACACAAGTTATTTATATCAATTATTTTTACTTTACTAAGTTACTTTAGTGGATGGTCTCAAAGTGTAGAACAAAACAATTCAACACAAATGACTAATCAGCCAAAAGACACTACCATACTGGCTTTTAATAAAAAACAGTATGAAAAAATGATTTCTAAGGGCGATATTTTATACACTCAAAAAGAATATTTAAAATCAAAAAAATTATATCAACGTGCCATAAGATTTCAACCAAATTGGGATAATGTATATGCTAAAGATAGAGTTTGGAAAATTGATAGAATCCTATTTGAACTTGCAGAAAGCGTTGAAGTATATGTTAAAGAATATCAAGAAAATTTTCAGCAAGGTATTACTGAGGACAGAGTTGATTTAAAATTTAACCGTTATAATGAAGTAATCGCTTATGTAATTATAAGGGTTGTTGTTATTAAAGAAAAATATAACATTTACAAAAAGCATGTTGTCCGTTCAAATATTACCTATTCTAAAAATGGTGAGGGCGTTAGTAAACAAGTTTGGAATGATGAGTCTAACAATGTAACTTTGAGGTGGAATTAAATAGATTAAAAATCTACTTTAATTTAAACGTTAACGCAACTTCATGAGATCCACCATTTGCATATGCTGCTAACGGTCCCGTTAGCAAATCATACCCATAAGCCACTTGAAAGTTTTTTAAGAATGTAATACCTAATTGAATTCCTACAGCATCTGTATGCCTATACATTAGCCCTAAAAAATATTTTTCTTTCAAAATAAATTGATTATTTAATTCAACTATTCCTGCAACAAAATCACTTTTAAAATATACTATAGGTTTATAAATCAAATCATCAATTAATTGAATTTTATAAGATACCATTCCAAAAATATGTCTTGCGTTTGTAAAATAAACTTTTTCAATAACAGCTTCATTAATTTGAGTTAAACTCACACCAAGTTCTAATTTTTCTGTTTTAAAAAGTAAACCGGTATTAATATTCATTGTTCCACCTGAAATTCCTGTTGGTAAACTTGGATCAAGTGAACTATTTGAACCTGTTGTTGAACCATTCCACAGAGGTGAAAATTTCATTCGTTGATAATCTGCAGAAACACCTCCACTAATAGTCCCATTAATATTTGGTAATTTCAAATGGTAGGCATAATTCAAGTAAACTTTTTGAGATTTACCTAAGCCTATTTTTTCAAAACTATAACCTAAACCTACTCCACTATTATATTTATCAATTTTATTTTCATAATTAGCCGTAATAGTTTGTGGACTATTCTCAATACCGACATAAGATGTTCGATAAGTTGAATTAGCGTAATGTTCATTGTTAACCCCAGTATTTGCAGGATTAAATAAACTATAATTATTCCAAAACATTGAAAATTGAGGTTCTTGTTGAGAAAAACCCATTAGAGGTATTGATAGTAAGACAATTGTGATTATTCTTTTCATGGTTAAATATAACTATTATTATAGGTGTAAAGTTACCATTTAACCTGATTTATTTACAATGCTCTCCCCTCAGTTTTAGCTTTGGTGTCCATAGATTTACCAATAAATGAGCCTACTACCATTCCGATTAGCATACCAAATGAAATACCTAAAGACCGTTCCATACTTGATAATAGAACCACTCCAAATAAAATTCCGAAAGAAATACCTAAACCACCACCAAGTTTTGTGTAATATCCACTTGATGTTAAAGCTAATTTTTCTTTAAGGAAGTTTTCAAACTGAAGGAGTCCTTTTTTAAAAAACTTAAACTTCCTTTTCTCATTAGATTGTAAATCTAATTTATCCAATTCATTTTCTATAGATTGAAGTTCATCATTTGAAAAGTCTCTATTTTTTAATGCTGTAAGAATTTGGATAAACTTTTCGTAGACCTTAACCTCATACTTTTTAATAGATTGACTTTTTAAATCATTAAAAATGTGTAATGCGTTTTCTAATTTCATAATGCTATTATTTTTTATTTATTGAGTGTTAAAAGACAAAAAAATTAGTCATTCAAATACTCTAAATCTAAAAGTAAAGTATCTAATTTTTTTAAGACTCTACCATAAACTAATTTTAAATCAAATTCATAGATTCTACCTCCAAAATACGCCAGTAACCCAATAATAAAACTTCCTATTCCAATTGCTATTAATGGTACGCCAAACATCAGATATGTATCAGGAAAACCGTACAGCACCTCTCCTACTAATCGTTCACCTAAAAGCATACCTTCTGCGTCCTGAAAGCATACTCCTAAAACTATGGCAATAAATACAATTGGATATAAAAATGAGGCGATTCTCTTATTTATGGCAATCTGCTTTTTCATCCATAAATTAAATGTTTTAAGATACTCATAGCTATTAACACTATTATCAATTGCTTTTAAACCTTTAAGTAAGCCGTTATTTACAAAAACGAGAACAGAAAGCATGATGAAAAACAGGATACCAGTAATTGGAATTCCGACATAAATAGTAAGTGCTAAAAACAAGAATGAGAAGACAACAATTGCAATCAAATTGATTTTAAACATACGTGTGAATTTATCAATAATGTGAATTGATTTTCGTTCGTAAAGGTTATTAATTTTCGGTACGATTAAGGCATCATTAGCTAAAAAGCCTTCAGACCATATTTTTTTAATTGATTTTTCCATCTAATAAAGTTTTTAATTTAATTTTTATTCTGTTAACTCTTACACCTATATTATTTGGGTTTGTCCCAATTATATCAGCGATATCATGATATGATTTTTCTTCCAAATAAAGCATTATAACCGCCCTATCCACTTCTGACAACTTTCGAATAGCGATATACAATAAGTTTAACGATTCATCTGAAAATGAATAGTTATCATCCGTTTCTTCCGTTACAATACTATCCGATACAAAATATTGACTATTGTTTTTTCTTTTCTTAAGTAAAGTCAAGCAAACGTTTAATGAAATACGATATACCCAAGTACTCCATTCTGATTCCTCTCTAAAGTTTGGTTTACTCCGCCAAATCTGAAGGCAGACTTCCTGGTAGTAATCTTCAAAATCCTCTTGTGAATTAGTGTATGCTCTGCATAACTTAATTATAATACCCGCATAGGGTAATATATGTATTTTATAAAAATCGTTGCTCAAAATAGTATTTTCTTGGTTAGTGGCACATATCTTAAAACATTACATAAAAATGAAATTAATTTTAAAATAATTCAATTCATGGATGAATTTAGGCATAAACTATTGAATAGTTACGTATTCTATATTCTGATTTTTAGATTAGTTTTAAATCAATCCCGTCCTAAATCGATTAAAATTTATCTTGTAAACTTATTGTTTATCATTATTAAGGAGGTAAGCAATTTTATAGGGGTATTGTTCATCAGTTTAATTTTTTAGTGTTTATCAAAAAAATGTAGCGTTAAATGTCAATACTGTTTGAGGTCAGCCATTGATTTTTTTTAAAAAAATCATAGATGGCGTTTCCGAGTTTTATTGACATAGTGAAATGTTTTGCTAATAAACATAAAAATGAAAGTGCGGAACTTGATTTTTTCGTTACTTTTTTATCAAGAAAAAAGTGACAAAAGTTCAAATTAATATAAAAGTCTAATTTTAGTTAGGACGCTATTAATTTTAAATACTAAATCAGTCAGAATTAATTTTTGATAATGTTAATAGGCGCGAATCAGCCTAAGTCTAAAAATTAAAACATCAAAAATGATGAATTAAATTAAGACCTAAATTCAAAAAAATAAAATTTAATAAATATTAAAATTGCTTTTCAATCCAACCTAATACGTTAGTTTCAATTCTTGAGTGAATATCAGTTACATCAGATTTAATAAATTTGTCTCCAGTAATTTTTTCGTAAAGTTCAATATAACGTTCAGACACTAAATTAACAAACTCTTCAGGCATCTCTGGCATAGTTTGACCATCTAACCCTTGAAAATCATTCTCTATTAACCATTGACGCACAAATTCTTTCGATAATTGCATTTGCTCTTCACCATTAGCTTGTCTTTCGGCATAACCGTCAGCATAAAAATAACGAGACGAATCTGGAGTATGAATTTCATCTATTAAATAGATTTTACCATTCTTTTTACCAAACTCATATTTTGTATCTACTAAAATTAAATCTTTGTCAGCTGCTATTTCAGTTCCTCTTTGAAATAAAGCATAGGTATATTTTTCTAATAATTCGTAATCTTCTTTTGATACAATATTTTGAGCAATAATTTCTTCTCTTGAAATATCTTCATCATGCCCTTCTTCAGCTTTAGTTGCTGGTGTAATGATTGGCATAGGGAATTTATCATTCTCTTTCATTCCTTCTGGTAAAGCAACACCACAAAGTATTCTTTTACCTACTTTGTATTCTCTAGCTGCATGACCAGCCATATAACCTCTAATTACCATTTCAATTTTAAATGGTTCACATGCATGACCAACTGCAACAGCAGGGTCAGGTGTAGCCATTAACCAATTAGGTACAATATCAGCAGTTGCTTTTAAAAATTTTTCTGCCAATTGATTTAACACTTGACCTTTGAAAGGAATTCCTTTTGGTAAAATATAATCAAAAGCTGAAATTCTATCAGACGCTACAATTACAATTAAATCTTTTTCTAATGAATAAACATCTCTTACTTTTCCGTTATAAACATTTGTTTGGTGTGGAAATTCGAAAGTAGCTTTTGTAATTGCAGTCATAATAATTTATCTTTTGGCTTTAAAGATTACAAAATTAATTTAATTATTCTGATTGCTATAATTTTACTTTAAATATTTTACTATTTTTATTAACAAAAAAAGGGAAGAAATTATTAGTTTTTCCCTTTAGTACTCATTCTGATTTAGTTTTTTAAAAAATAGTATTTATTACAATCAATATTAAATCTATTGAAACAGCAATAATACTAGAATACACAATGTATTTCATTGGTGCAACGGCTAAAATCATTGATAAGGCTGCCATTGTAGAAAACGCTAAGAATACTAATTGAATAGTTGAATTAATACCGCCTAATCCAACAGCAATACCACCTAAAATCCCAACAACTAATAATAGCATTGAAATAATACCATATCTATTTATATCATGGTCAAAGAATATATTGTCGATAAATTTTAGTCCTGTTAATTCTGTTTTTTTTGATTCCATACTATTTTGTTTTGTTAGTTATAACAATCAAAATTAGACATAAGAAAAGGGTTAACTAATGACCTAAATCAGTTTTATTTATGCGTTATAACATGTTTTAAAAACTGACCTGATACGATTGACAAAAGTACAAACGCTAAAAAGAAGTATAATCCAATAAGTGTATTAGAATCTGTATCCACACCTACATTCATACTAGCAAAAGAAAATACAGCTAAAAACACAGCTGAAATGAATACATCAGCCATACTCCATTTTCCCAATTTATTAATGATAAACAAAGCCTTTTCAGCCATTTTTGTTTGTGGAAATAATAATACAAATAAACTAGCGCCTAATTTAAATAAAGGAAATACAATACTAAATAAAACAACACATAAGCCTACCAATAAATTGCCACCACTAAACAATAATTTTATCAATTCCATTATTGACTTATTTTGATATAAATAATACGTTCTACCCTCAAAAGTTTTAGTTAAAATAGCATTTAGTTCTAAATTACTTGAATACGCTTCCACTTCCAAAAATGGATTTTGTAAACCTAAATATAAAAACGATAAGGCTGCAAAAACAAAAACAATGCCTAACACCCGTTCTTTTTCAATTGTTTTTTGATATGCTAAATAGTTTACAAAAGCATAAATTAAGACTAGAACCAATAGTACAAACCCATATTTCAATGCCAAGTCATATTGTTTTGAAGCTGCTTTGTATAATACGCCCCACGTTTCAATTTTCGAGTCGCTGTCACTAAAAAACGGGATATATTCACCAATATCTAAAATTCTATTTTCAAAGTTTAAAAGGTCTGCTATTTCATTTTTATTGGCCTTGTATAAATTTAACTGCTGTATAATTTTTGTAGATAAAAAAGTAACACCAAAACTTAGCAAAACTGTAGATAGAATTAAAACTTTAAATTGTTTCATATTTTTAGGCAATTAACAAATGATATGTAGTGAATTTGGAACTACTTTTATCTCAAAAACAGGTCCACCTTCCATAGCTTCTCCATCAATATGGAAAATTGATTTATCTTGATTTAAAATTTCAATTTTAGTGTTAGAAGGCGTTTCAAAACCGTGGTAAAATTTAGAATAATTAATCTGTTTTGTAAAAAATTGTTTCCCTATTAAAAGCATATCTTTTAATTTAAAATCATCTAAAAATACATGTTCAAAAATACCATCTTGTAAATCTGACTTTGGTGAAATCGTAAAACCGTTTCCAAATTGAGATGAATTTGCAACTGAATACATAAATGCTTTTCTTTTCACCACTTTATCATCATAAGTTACTTTAAACACTAATGATTTATAAGAGAAAAATTCTTGCTTTATTAATTTAGCATAACTTAAAAGTCCCCTTTTATTATGTTCATCAAATTTTTTTGCAATGTGTGCATCAAAACCAAAACCACAGATCCCTAAAAATGGAATCCCATTTACAGTAGCCGTGTCAATAGTTATTGACTTGTATGCATTGATATTTAAAAGTGCTTGTTTAATTTTTAAAGGAATATTTAAATGTCTAGCTAATCCATTTCCAGAACCTATAGGAATTATTCCTAAAATAGTCGTAGAATTTATTAACGCAGACCCAATTTCGTTAACTGTACCATCACCACCAATAGCTACAATTACTTTAAACTTATCTTTAAATTGACTTGCTATTTCAAAACCATGTTTTCTATAGTCTGTATATTTAATGGTATAGTTAAACTTAGATTTATCAAGAAATTCATCAATATATTTAGGTATTATATTCTTTTTCCCAACACCTGATATTGGATTAATTAAAAATAATATATCTACTTTTTTTGACATTAATCTGCAATCATTTTATTGTTGATTAAACTTTTATTATACGTTTGAATATAAGCTTTTAATTTATCCTCTAATAATTTTGTAAAATATACTTTTTCGGACATTAAGTTTTTAGCTTGCATGCTATCGTTTAAATGATACAACCCTATTACTGTTTCATTCTGGAAAAGTAAAACGTGATTAAACCCAAATATAATGTGTTTATTATTGTAATAAGTGACACTAAATCGCGAATTCTTATCATTTAAACTGCTACCAAACCCAAAATAAGAATCTTTATACCCTGCAAGTTCAAGTAAAGTTGGCATAATGTCTACTTGTCCTACTACACTAGTATTTACACCTTTAAAAGTTGAGTTATTTGGATGAAAGAAGACTAAAGGAATATGCATGGCTCCAATTTCTTTATGATACTCCGGTTTATTACTCGCTGGTGTATGATCAGCAGTAATTACAAATACAGTATTAGCATACCAGTCTTGCGTTTTAGCATATTTAAAAAATTGTTGAAGTGCAAAATCAGTATATTTAACTGAATTGTGCATTTTAGTTTTTCCACCTACAAAATCAGATTCAAGTGCTTTAGGAATACTATAAGGTGGATGTGATGATAAACTGAATAGTGTAGAAAAGAAAGGGGTTTTCATTTTAGTCATTTGTTCAGCTGACCATTTAAAAAACTTATCATCATAAATCCCCCATGTGCCATCAAAATCAGCTTCATTATTATATTCTGTTCTTCCAAAATAATTTTCAAACTCAACCTTATTAGAAAATTGATCAAAATTCATTGATCCATTGGTAGCCCCATGAAAAAATGCCGATTCATAACCTACTTTATTTAATAATTTAGGTAAAGATTCAATTTTATTTGTAGCATAATTAGAAGTAATAAATTCTTGTTCCATCAACTTAGGAAGTGAAGAAATTACAGAAGGTACAGCATCTAAAGATTTTTTCCCATTCGCATAACAATTCGTATACACTAAAGATTCACGAATTAAGGAATCCAAAAATGGAGTATTTACTTCATTTGAACCATTTATAGCAGCAATATATTCAACCGAAAAACTTTCAAGCAAAAGAATAACAATATTAGGTTTGTCTAATTGACTTGAATTAGTTTTAAATGAATGAACAGGATTAAAAATTGCTTTTAATTCAGTATCATCAAAATAGTGCTTTGTTTCTAAACTGAGTCTTCCCCAAGACTTTACAACCGTAAAAGTTGAGTTTAATACCAAATTTACCTTTTCATCATTAACAAATGCAGTAGTGTTTATGGGTTCAATTGGTCTTAAACCTATTCCTCTACCCAGTATTAGAATGATCAACGTACCAATAATAAGAATTATAGTTTGCTTAGTCCAGCTTTGCTGCTTTGAATCGTCTTGTATTTTATTTACCTTTTTATACAAGAAAACACTCAATAGCATGAGTACAATTGTAATCACAAACAAAAACCAATAGTCTTTTAAAAATGATGGTAACTGCTGTTCTAAGTCATTACCAAATCCAAGCATGGTAAAAGTAGATTGTGTTATTCTTGAGGTCGTAAACTGAAAATAAACGACATCAACTATATTCAGTAAAATTGAAATCAATAATAAACTAAAGAATAAAAAGCTGTTTAACAATTTAAAAACTTTAGAATTTCGCCACATATTGGGAAATAAATCCACAATAACAATTGGAATAAAAATAATGGCTGTTGTAACACAGTCGAATAAAATACCGACAAGAAAGTCAGTTAATTCTACATTTGGAAATTGAGCACTATTAAACCAATAAAAAACCAATCGACATAAGGAAAACACCAATATAAAAATACTGAATTTTAAAATGAATTTTATAATATATTTTGGAAAAATAGTCTTCAAAATTATTATTCAGTTACCCTTAACCAATAGTTAAATAATGCTTGCGTTTTGTCATCAAAGTTAGCTTCATATTTAAAACGCTTTCTGTTACGCTCACCCATTTTAACAGTATAAGTTTTTAAAATATTATCTCTCGACAATAACACTTCAAACTCATCTCCAGTTTTTAAGTTACCAGTTAATAATTTAAACTCAGCGTCATCCACTCTAAAACCATTTACAGCAATCAATTCATCATTTACAGACAAACCTTGTGCTTCAGCAGCAGAACCTTTAAAAACAGATGTAATCTTTAATTTACCGTTGCTATTTCTTGTTCTAATACCTAAAAATGCTTCAAACCCTGGCGTAGAATTATAAATATTCACCCCTATTCCATCAAAAAACGTTTTATAATCAACTGTTTCAGTATCGTAAACGTAATTTTTAATGAACCAATCCATGTCTTCACCAATAAAACTTTCTAAAGTAGTTTGAAATTCATCTTCAGTAAAACCAACATCACTTTTCTTATAAAAATCAGTATAAAGTTTTTGCATAAAATCATCTAAAGACTTTTCACCGTTAAATTTTTTAATAATATGTAAATCTAACATAGCCGCTAAAATTTGACCTTTAGAATAGTAAGAGATACCAATATTCATACTATTTTCAGTATGGCGGTACGCTTTAATCCAAGCATCATAAGAAGAATGCGCAACAGGTTGAACTTTATTACCTGGTTGGTTTTCTACATAATTGATCGTCCCAATTAGTCTATTGAAGTATTCGTCTTGTGTATAAAAACCAGCTCTACGTAAAATTAACTCATCATAATAAGACGTGAATCCTTCCATTACCCATAATAAGTCAGTATAATTTTCATTGTCATAATCAAATGGACCTAAAGCTTTAGGACGTAAACGTTTTACATTCCATAAATGAAAATATTCATGTGCAACTAAAGAAATAAATCCTAAATAATTTTCTTCATTATAAGTCCATCTTTCTACTTCTAACGTTGTAGATTTTTTATGCTCTAAACCACCACTTCCAACAGTTAAGTTGTGAATAATAAATAAGTATTCTTTATTTGGATTATCATTAAACACTTTAGTTTCTGCTTCAACAACCTTAGCCATATCAACTTTTAAACGTTCAACATCATAATTACCTTCACCAAACATGGCAATGGTATGCTTTACACCTGCAGCAGTAAACGTAAATTCTTTTTGATTTCCTATTTCAATTGGCGAATCTACTAACTCATCATAATCAGTGTAAGTAAATACATTTCCATTTCTAGCCAATGAAGTCGATATTTTTTTAAAACTTGAATGCGGATTAATTGTTAATTTACCACCTTCATTCTTATCACCATCCACATACATAAACATTGACGTCCCGTTAATGTAGCCATGGGCATCATCTAAAAAACTAGTTCTTACAGACAATTCAAAAGCATATACTTCATAATTAATAACAATGTTTTTAGCACCATTCGTAATCACACACCATGTATTTTTATTATCCTTTTTAACTTCTAATTCATTTCCTTTTGAATCCTTAGCCTTTACTAAGTTAACCGACTTAGCAAACTCTCTAACTAAATACGATCCAGGTGCCCAAACAGGCATCTTAATAGACAAACACTTTCCTTTCACTTCACTTACATTCATTTGAACTTCAAAATAATGTGAATTAGGATTTTCCATGCTTAATTCATAATCTACCTGAGCAGCAAAAGAATTTAACGAATAATAAGCAATTGATAACAGTAAAAAAAAGTATTTTTTCATTTTTATATAATTTTACTCAAAAGTATTAATTTTTATTAAATTTGTTACCATATAAAGGATATCATATTATGAAAAAATTAATTTATTTAGCATTATTAACAATTACAACGGGTTTTTTCTCTTGTAAATCGGACGTAAACACAACAGAATCAGACAGCAATAACAGCGAAGAGTTGGCTATGTTGAAATCTCAAAAAAGAGAATTAGAAGCACAGTTAGCTGATAAGGATTCGGTATTAAATGAATCAATTTTACTTTTTAACGAAATTGAAGATAATTTAGCTATGATTAATTTCAAGGAAGATGAAATTAGAATAAAGTCACAAGACGTTGAATTGGCAGAAGATGGTAAACAATGGATTTTACAACAAATTCAAAACATTAACCAATTACGTGAAGACAATAAAAGCAAAGTAAATCAATTAACTAAACAATTAAAAAGCAAAAATAATAAAATTGCAAGTTTAGAAAAATTGGTATCTAGTTTACAAGGTAAAATTATTGATCAAGACATTGAAATTGATATGCTACGTACAGAATTAGAAGATTTAGACCGTGAATATGTTGAATTATTAGAAGCATACCAAACGCAATCATCAATGACTTTAGAGTTAATGAAAGACGCCAACAAAGTATATTATGCATACGGTACTGAAAAAGAATTAATCGCTAACGGTGTAATTGTTAAAGCAGGTGGATTTATTGGCATTGGTAAAAAAACAAATTTAAAAGGAGACTTTAATGATGACTACTTTACTGAAGTAGATTTAACAAAGACACAATCTATTGCTGTAGAAGGTGGTAAAAAAGTAAAAATAATTACTGATCACCCTTCATCATCTTTCACAATTGACTCTAAAGAAACAATGCATACCATTAAAATCTCTAACGAGAAAAACTTTTGGAAAGTATCAAAGTACTTAGTTGTTATAGTAGATTAAGACTAAAATAAAAACTTTAAAAGTCCTTATCATTAAGTTGGTAAGGATTTTTTTTTGGGTGTTTTAACGCGCTTTCCATTATAGTAATTTCACTAAACCCTATTTTCATTAGTTTCAAAATGTACTCCCATTGGTCGTTATTTCTAACCTATTCAAATACAGTTTCAGTATCAATTAGCTACCATTACAATCCCTAACACAGACAAACGTATTACCACTTACATTTAACACTTTAAGTTTAAAACATTAACTCAATTTAGCCATGATAATAGTAAATTAGAATGCATCTATACTCTGTAAATTTATAATAGTAAAAGATTACACTTATCTTTGAAGTCTAAAACACTAAGTTCAGTTCATAATTTAGTGAAAAATAAAACCTTAAATAAATGTTTCATAAAATATTACCTACCCTATCTATTCTATTACTAAGTGGACAACTTTACAGTCAATCGCTTAGCGATATTACTTTTGGTACTGATTCAACTTTTGAAGTTGTGACATGGAATATTGAATGGTTTCCAAAAAACGGAACAATAACGGTCGATTCTGTAAGTAAAATTATAGAAGCCCTTGACGTGGATTTAATTGGTATACAAGAAGTGGATGATACAACAGTATGTAGACAAATGATAAATGACTTACCTGGCTACTCCCTTTTTATGGATGATGTTTGGTTTGCAGGACTTGCTTACGTCTATAAAACTAGTTCAATTAGTATACAGTCAATTTATAAAATTTATGACACCTATCCATTCTGGAATACCTTTCCTAGGTCACCTTTGGTTATAGAACTTACATTTATGGGTGAAGCAATAATTGTAATTAATAATCATTTCAAATGCTGTGGTGACGGCTTATTAGATGCTGGGGACTCATCTGATGAGGAAGCTAGACGACTTGAAGCTAGCTCTTTACTTAAACAATACATAGATGTAAACTTTCCGTCATCAAGGGTTATTGTCATTGGAGACCTGAATGATGTTTTAACAGATGGAAACGCAAACAATGTTTTCCAACCATTTTTAGATGATCCTGCCAACTACTTATTTGCAGATGAAACCATTGCTAATAACGCCTCTATTGATTGGTCATTTCCTGGATGGCCTTCTCACCTAGATCATATTTTAATTACAAACGAACTTTTTAATGAATTTTCAAATGCTGGATCAGATATTCAAACAATCAAAATTGACAATTTTATGTCAGGTGGTTTAACAGCCTATGATAATTACATTTCTGACCACAGACCAGTTGGCTTAAAAATTAAAATGATACCAACTCCAATGAGTTTAATTGAAGTATCAAATCCTAATCTAAAAATATTTCCCAATCCAACAAATGGTCATTTATCATTAGACCTTACACAATGTAAATATGCAACTGAAATTAAAATCACTAATTTAAATGGTCAATTAATTCACAAAATGCTTTACAAAAAAAACCAATTGATTGATTTAAATTTTGAAGGACCTGCAGGACTATATATCTTGAGTATTGAATCAAACCACACTAAACATGTGACTAAATTGATAAAAAAATAAACGTCATTTAAAATATTGTAATCTATTACATTTTATCTTTAAATTGTGCTAGAACAAGCTCTATGAGAGAATGCTCTAAAAGAACTGAACTTTTACCAAAAGTAATTTTCTTGAGAAAGGAACAGATCTAAATACTACTTGAACATAGTAATTCAAAAACCACAGAAATAGATACACAGTTGTATTTAACATCATCAAAACTATAAAATTTCCAATTGAATTGTTAAATTTGGATTAAATACATAACGCGAGTATGTGTACTCATACACTTACACGGTTGTTAGCAGTAATAGAAAAAAATGGCTTATTTACAAACAATAATATTCTTACTTTTTACCTGTAATTCCTTTTCTCAAAAGTTAACACTTGAAGATGGAATATATAGTGAAATTGTAAATTGCAATGATTCTACAGTTCATAAATATACAATTGACAATATTTCTTATTCACTAAACAAAGAGTTTATTTACGATTATTATTATATTGATTCTCTAAATAGAAAATTCAAATTTATCCAAGATAACAAATATTCTTTTGATAATCCATTAAACCTTGTAAGTGTAGATAGTCTTAAAGATAATTTCATTGAAAAAATTAAAATTATAGTTAGCGATCCAATAGAAATATTTTCATCATTTGACAGTAGTTATAATCAAACAGTTTTTAGTTATGATTATTTAAATAATATATCATTCTCAGAAGATACATTATATCCATTATGTCAATTTTTCAGTAAGGATAATCGCTATTATAATGAGCCTTGTGGTGATTAGTATACTGGTGTTGTTGATAATAGAATAAATTTATGGATTCATCCACCGAGAAAATATACGTTCCGAATACTACAATTATGTCCTTATCCATTTTATTATTTGAATGAAAGTATAAAACAATGGGAATGGAACTTAACCACTAATGGGTTCTATTTAGACTCTAGATGGATAAAATCTACAGAGAGTATAACTATTAATTACGATTATAAACGTATGCCTGATGAAAAATTAAAAACTTCATTTGGACTGCTACAATGTAAAGTTACATCTGCTACAGGAACCATTAAAAATGGGAAAATTCCTTTTAATACTAATTTAAAAAGTTATTATCACCCGGATTACGGATTTGTAAAACTTGAATATGACTTAATTAACAAAGACAAAATAGTCATCAATTTAATAGAAATGAATAGATAATAACTGCTAACAATTTCTATATTTAATACGGAGTTCAGCGCATAATTTAGAGTTCTCTATTCCATAGAATTCCGATAACTATCGGAACCGCCTAAACTTAAATTTGGTGTTTAAAAAAGAAGAATTTAAAAACAAAATATTAACTTTAGGCTATGTGCGTTCCCGATAGCTATCGGGATGAGGGTTTTGCTGTTTGTAAATCCATACTAACCATAGCTAAGTCATTACCACCAATGATATAAAATGATGAAATTATTTAATATACTATTATTTCTATTTTTGACTTCAGCTAATCTCTTTTCTCAAAATACAGATTCTTTAACAAAAGAAATTAGAATAAAATACAATTATACTAGAGCAAATTTATCTTCTTTTGATACTACAATGATTAATATTTGGGATGAATCAACTGAAGGTGGAATAGGAATAGCTTTTTATGAAAATTCAGAATTGAAGTTGATTAAGGTTGTTTTTTTTGGAGAAATAGGAAGAAATGTGACTGAATATTATTTTGATAATGGAAAATTATACTTTTCGTTCGATCAACAATTCAAATATAATCGACCGATTTATTGGGATGAAACAAAAATTAAAGAACTAAGCGATAAAGAAGTATTTGACGATAAAAAAACAATTATAAAAGAAGATAGATACTATTTCAATAATGAAGTGTTATTTTTATGGTTAGACAATGAAAAAAAAGAAATAGATTTAACCTTAGGGACTAATTTAATTGTCAGAGAAAGTATAATTTCTCATCTTTATAAAATAAAAAGCAAACTAAAAAAAGTAAAACAAAGGTAGTAACACTTATTATAGTTAATACGATTTTAGCTATAAATTGAAAATCTAGAAAATTTTACAGTTGTAGTAAGAAAATTGAAACATAATTAAATACCTATTAACAACATATATAAAAAAATTGCATGAAATTTAAAATTGGAATATTAATCTTACTTCTGTGCCAAATTGCACAAGCACAGCAATCCGAAATGTCGGTAAATAAAAATCAATATAATTCTGATTTCACTGCCAGTTCAAAACTGAAGGAACAATTTAGAATTCTAGGAAAGTCAAATAACGAATTTAAACTCATTCTTAAATCAAATGACAGTGAAAATATATCAGTATTTGTCCAAAATAACACAACTGAAATAATATCGCTATTACACCAAGATAATCAAATCTATATTTTGCAAGAAGCCATGGACAAAAATGGATTATGGAAACCAATCGAATATTGGGAAAGCTCTGATTGCGGAAATAGTTTCGGACAAATAAATATTGAATCCAAAGGAATAATCGAGACCAAATCAACCAAGTATCAAGGGAGTTTCAAAACAAAAATTCGATTTAAACTAAGCACTGATGAAAAGCTATTTTACTCTAATACTTTAGACGGAAGCATAAACCCTAACAAATTAATTATGCCTAATGATTTCAGCTTCCTGTGGCCATTAGTATTAATGGGAAAAAAGACACCACTAGAAATACAGAAAAAAGTAGTGTTTTTAGAACCAAATGGAGTAAAAGAATTTAACGCGTATTCTACAAAATCACATAGTAAAAAATAAACACACGAAAATGAAAGCTTCAATACGTAGAAAATATGGTTCATCAAATCAGATAGGAATTGAAACAATTGAAAAACCTATTCAGAATGACAACACTATATTAATTAAGGTTTATGCTACTACGGTAAATAGAACCGATTGTGCAAACCTTACTGCTAAGCCTTTTATCATGAGGTTTATTTTAGGCCTATTTACGCCCAAAAAAATTATATTAGGAACAGATTTTGCAGGAGAAGTCATTGCTATAGGGAAAAACATCAAGTCCTTTAAAGTTAATGATAAAGTATTTGGCTTTAACGATACAGGTGCAGAATCTCAAGCTGAATATATCACATCAACAGAAGAGGATATATTTCTTATACCAAATAACATAAATTATAAGCAAGCAGCTGCAAGTATAGAAGGTGCTCATTACGCTTATACTTTTATCCACAAAGTAAATATTCAAGCCGGACAAAACATTCTTATTAATGGAGCAACTGGAGCAATTGGTTCAGCCCTCTTGCAATTTGTGAAACAGTATGACGTCAAAGTAACAGTAACTTGTAATACTAAAAACATCAAGTTAATTGAGTCTTTAGGCGCTGACAAAATTTACGATTACACCAAAGAAGACTTTACAAATGACAATGATAAGTATGACTTTATATTTGATGCAGTAGGAAAAAGTACATTTGGAAAGTGTAAATCATTATTGAAAGAAAAAGGGATTTATATATCTTCAGAACTAGGTCCTTATTCTCAAAATATATTTTACCCCATATTGACATCCATCTTAAGTAAAAAAGTAATCTTTCCTATTCCCTTTAACAAACAGAAAACGATACCTTACATTAGTAATCTTTTAGAGCAGGAGAAATTCAAACCTGTTATAGATCGGGAATATTCTATAGATGATATAGCCAAAGCTTACGATTATGCAATTTCAGGAAAAAAAACAGGGAATATCATACTAAATATTTAACGATTTAAAGAAAATAGTTAAAACAAAAATTGTAAATTTGGCCCTGTGTAATGCTTCTAATTCTCAGGACAAAAACGTAGTGTTTTAATACTGCCATGCTTCACACACAAATATTTACATATCAGTACATTAAAAAACGGAATGAATAAAGTAGCACATATCGAAAATGAAATTTCTGACTTAAGAAATCAATTACAAAACCATAAACTGTATGAAAATTTAAAAACCGTAGATGAGGTTAAAATTTTTATGGAGCATCATGTATTTGCCGTTTGGGACTTTATGTCGCTGTTAAAGAATTTACAAATAAACCTTACAAATGTTCAAATACCTTGGACGCCATCAAGTAACCCAACACTTTCAAGATTTATAAATGAAATTGTTCATGGAGAAGAAAGTGATATTAATGAATTAGGTCAACCTCAAAGTCACTTTGAAATGTACTTAGACGCCATGTCTCAAATTGATGCGAGTACTACTGAAATAAATAATTTTATAACACTTATAAAATCTGGTAACTCGGTTGCTCATGGATTGAGTAACATAAATATTGATGAAAGAGTATCTGATTTTGTAAGGTATACTTTTTCTATTATTGAAACAAACAAACCACACCTTGTTGCTTCAGCTTTTACATTTGGACGAGAAGATGTTATTCCGGATATGTTTATAGAAATTCTAAAAAATTCTGATTCAGAAAATAAGCGATATAATAAACTTACTTACTACTTAGAACGTCACATAGAACTTGACGGAGATGAACATGGTCCACTTTCACTTAAAATGATTTCAGAATTATGTGGAAATGATGATGAAAAATGGAACGAAACGTTAATAGTTGCAAAACAATCTTTAGAAAAAAGAGTTGCCCTTTGGGATGCTATTAGCGATTTAATTCAAGAACAAAAGGCAGTATTAAGTTAATAATAAATAAGACAAAATTCGTCATTCGTGCATTTGTGGCTAACTAAACAAAATTCGTCAGCCATGTTTCTTTTCTTTATTCTTGTTTCTTGAAGCAAAGCGGTCTTATTTCTTTTCTTGTTTCTTGAAGCGAAGCGGTCTTGAATTTTTTAAAATACTTTTTAATCATCAAACTGTTGCTTTCCTCTACTTTTTTTAATGTCTGAATTAATTTTTTTAGACTTTAATCTTTTTCTTTTAGCTGACCTTGGAATTCTTGTTTTTCTACGTGGTTTTTCTATTTTTAACCAAACTTGTAATAAATCATTCAGTTTCTTAACTGTATTCTCTTTATTTTCAAGCTGAGATCTACTTTTTTGAGACGTAACTCTAATGCCTTCTGCACATAAATAAGATTTTGAATTTTCTCTAATTCTTGTCTTTTGATTAACGGTTAAATGTAAAGATTTTTCAAAACGCCAAACTAAACTCACCTTAGATTCAACTTTATTTACATTCTGACCTCCTTTGCCGCCACTACGTGACGTTTCAAAAGTAAATTCATTATATATGTCAGTTATTGAAATCATAATAGCATAAACGAAAAAAAGATGCCAAGGTTGGCATCTTTTTAATTTTCTTATATATTTTATATTAAAGAATAGAAAAAATTATCTTCTAATAACTCTTCCTCTAGGTTTTGTTAACCTTTCTTTAATTACTTTATCTTTAAGTTTTCCTTTAAAAATTTCATACATTCTAAAATCACATTCTAATTTACCATTAAAAACTTTTACTTTTTTATTAGGCTTTAATTGAATACATTTAAATGCATCATAGTTTGATGATAATACCCAGCAATTAAACCCAGGGAAATTATGTTTAAATAAATCACCGATTCCTTTATACATTTCATCAAGCTCTTCATCTTCCATCTCTAAACGTTCTCCATAAGGAGGATTCGTAATAACAACACCACTATTTGTGTCATTATCCTGATCTTTAAAGTCTTTACATTCAAATGAAATTAAATTACCAATTGGTAAACCTTGTGCATTTTCTCTTGCAATCTTAACCATTTCACCATCAATATCAGAACCTATAATTTTAAATTCTGGATCTTTAATTGGTAATCTTGGTAGAGCATCTTGTATAGTTTCCCATAACTGTTGATCATAATCTTTCCAATGTCTAAATCCAAAAGTTTTACGTTCAATTAATGGTGGAATATCTGCTGCAATTAAAGCAGCTTCAATTGCTAAAGTTCCAGACCCACAAAATGGATCAACAAAATCAGATTTTTTATCCCATTTAGATCTCAAAATTAAACCAGCAGCAACAGCCTCATTTAAAGGCGCTTCACCTACTCTAGTTCTGTATCCTCTTTGAAATAATGGTGCACCTGACGCATTTAAAGAAACCGTACATTCGTTATCCTTAATGTGCATATCAAATACTACATTAGGACGTTTTATGTCAACATCAGGTCTTTTTCCAAAACTATCTCTAAAATGATCTGCAATTGCATCCTTTAATAAAAGCATTGGATACTGAGTATGATTAAACATATCAGAATTTACCGCACCTTTAACAGCAAAAGTTTTATTCACTGAAAAGTGAGTACTATATCTGATATCACTTAACTTCTTTTTTAAATCATCTTCATCTCTAAATTTGAAAGAATCTATTGGTATTAAAATAGAAACTGCAGTTCTCAACCAAATATTTGATTTATACATTAATTCTCTATCACCTTCAAAAGTTACAACTCTGTTTCCAGGTCTTACTTTTTTCCCACCTAAATCTCTGATTTCTTGGGCTAAGATGTCTTCAAATCCAAAAAATGTTTTTGCTACTATATTCATTAAACAATAATTTTATGCAAATATACATAGTATTAGTACGATATATTTTAAAATACCAAAAGAAAGTCTATTTTTGTAATATAAATATGAATAGACTTCTTTTACATTTAACATTATTAATCAGTCTAACGGGCTTTTCCCAAAAAGTAGGACTGGTATTTAGCGGTGGCGGTGCAACTGGTTTAGCTCATGTTGGGGTTTTAAAAGCTTTGGAAGAAAATAATATTCCTATAGATTACATCACAGGAACATCTGCTGGTGCATTCATAGGTGCCCTCTACGCTTCAGGTTATTCACCTTTAGAAATAGAACATATTGTATTGTCCGAAAAGTTTTTATTAATGTCTGAAGGTAAACTAGAAGAGGCTTATAAGTTTTATTTATTTAATTCTGACATAGATGCTAATGTATTTGACTTTAGATTTTCTAAAGATTCAACTTTACAAAAATCGCTTCCAACAAACTTGATAAACCCTACATACTCAGACTTTGAATTAATGTTTTTATTGGGGACAAATCCACGAAGTGTAGAAGAATCATTTGATAATTTATTTATTCCATTCAGATGCGTTGCTTCTGATATAGCTACAAAAAAATCTATCCTATTCAAAAAAGGTGCTTTAAATGTTGCAGTGAGGGCATCAATGACCTACCCTTTTTATGTTAGTCCAATTTCAGTAAATGGTACTTTAATGTTTGACGGAGGATTGTATAATAACTTCCCATCAACTGAAATGTATGAAGAGTTTAATGTAGATTTTATAATCGGTAGTAATGTGTCATACAATGAACCACCTCCTTTGGATGATGATTTAATGTCTCAAATAAAGAACATGTTCTCTTCACGTACTAATTATGAACTACCGTGTAAAAATGGTATAATAATAGAACCTAAACTAGGCGATATTGGTGTTTTTGATTTTGACAGAGCTCAGGAAGCAATAGAAATTGGATATCAATCTACATTAAGCTTAATTGATTCATTACATAAATCAATCGAAAAACGAACAATTAAACAAACGTTAGACGCTAAAAGAAATGCATATAAGAAACAAAAAATAAAACTAAACATTACAGACATTAAAACAATAGGACTAGGACAAGATGAAAATCAATATATAAAACGTAAATTATTAAAAGATAAGAGAAATCAAAAAATAGATTATTTAACGTTAAAAAAACGTTTTTTAAACCTTTATCAAGATGATTTAATTTTGTCAATTTTCCCAACAATTCAACATAATTCAGATTCTACCCAAACCTTAGTAACTCAAATTAGAAAACAAAAAGCTTTTAAAGCAAAAGTTGGCGGTATCTTCTCTTCAAAACCTGTTAATACAGGGTTTATCGGTTTATCATATTCAAACTTTAATGTAACACCAATAAATATTTATGCGAATGCATATTTTGGAAATTTTTATGGGTCTATAAAGTTAGGCTTAAAACTTCATTTACCAACTCGAAACTACTCCTATTTAGAACCTGTTTTCGTTATGAACAGGTGGGACTACTTTACATCATTTACCACATTTTTTGAAGAATCTAAACCTTCTTTCTTAGTCTTAAACGAACGATATTGGGGTATTAAATTCAATCTTCCAGTTTTATTAAAAGGAAAACTTGTTTTAGACTTTAAAAATGGAATAAATGAATTTGACTACTATCAAACTAAAAATTTCACAAACAAAGACACAACAGATTTTACTTCAATTTTATCTTACACACCAGGTTTAACCTATACACGAAACAATTTAAATAGAAAACAATTTGCATCTGCTGGATCATTCCTAGAAATTAAAACAAGATTTGTTCATGCTGTAGAGAAAGGAACCCCTGGGTCAACTGCTATAAATGATGAACTATTAGACAATACTTTTAGAAATTGGTTTTACGCTAAGGTGAAATACAAGAATTTTTTCATCCAAAAAGGTATTTACAGAGTTGGAATTAATTTAGAAGGATACTATGCTTTTAAACCTTTTTTAGGGAATTATACATCAACTATTATATCAACTGAACAATTCAACCCTTTTGCAGACTCCAAAACTATTTTCAATCCCAATTATAGAGCTCAACAATATTTTTCAATTGGCTTAACTAATATATTCACATTAAAAGACAAAATAGACCTTAGAGTTGAAGCCTATTATTTTCAACCCTTGAAGAATATTCATGAAAATAATGGCCAAGCAGAGTACTCCCCTTTATTCTTAACAGCTTATGAAGCTGCTTCTGTCTCATTAATTTATCACACATTAATTGGTCCTTTAAGAGCAACACTCGACTACTATGGTCAAGGCACTCAAAAAAGTACATTCTCATTCAGACTAAGCTACGGCTTTATTATATTTAACGAAAGAAGCATAAAATAATATGGAAACATTAATATTAAATTCAATCCAAATTGAACAAAAAATTGAAAGAATTGCCTATGAAATTTATGAAAATTCTTTTAATGAATCACAATTATTAATTGGTGGAATTAAAGGGAATGGTTATCAATTTGCACAACGGTTAGTTATAAAGCTAAATCAAATATCAAAAGACTCTTTTCCAAAAGGAATTAATTTGTTTGAAATTTCTGTCAATAAATCCAATCCATTAAATCACTCTATAGATTTAACTATCACTGATAATGAATTAGAAAATAAAGCAGTAATATTAGTAGATGATGTTATCAATTCTGGTTCTACCTTAATTCACGCCACATCAAGAATTTTACAGCAGCCTGTAAAAACTATAAAAACAGCAATTTTAGTTAATAGAACACATAGACGTTACCCTATTCTAGCTGACTATGTTGGGTTAGATATTACGACTACCATTAAAGACAATATTATTGTTGAATTTGGAGCTAATGAAAAAGCTTATTTAGTTTAAAGTTTTATTTTTCAAATTAACAAAAATAATTGGCAACACAATCTCAAAATATATTCCTTACACGTAAAGAAACCTTAGTTTGTAATCAATGCTATAAAGCAATTGCAAAAGGTCAACACTATGTAGCTGAAACTGAAAAAAACAAAGGTACTTGTCTAAAATGTTCTACATTCAGAAGTTTTTCTTTTTTACCTTCCGGTGATGCTGCTATGACTAGGCGGTCAAAAAAACACAGCTCACGTTGTGGAATTGTTCAACAATGGAACCCTAGACGAAAGCGCTATGAACGTAAAGGTCAATTTATAGAATTAAGCTCAATTGCATTAGCAAAACAAGAATGTCATGCGGATAAAGAAAAAAGAGCTATTTCAAATATAAAAGCAGCAACTAAACGTGAAATAGATGACAAAATCTATATTGTAGAATTTTCTAAAGCGATTAAAAATCGTTATCCTAACTGCCCCACAAACAGAGATGTAGAAATAGCAAAACATGCGTGTTTAAAACATAGTGGTAGAGTCGGTAGAACTGCAAATGCAAAACAATTTGACACAAAAATGATTGATTTAGCAGTTGAAGCACACATTAGACATGCTGAAACAAATTATGACAATCAATTTGGAAAAGGAATTGGTAAGCGTGAAATAAGGTCTAATTTGAAATATGATATCTTAAAAATCATGGGAAGTTGGAAGCTAAAAGTATAGCTCTATTTTTTTATAATAATTGTAATATCAAATCAACCTATCTTAAAAATAATTTAAAAACTTAATACCTAATTGCTAAATCAAAATTGTATTCGTATTTTTGTACTCCAATTTAGGAAACAAAATGACTGATTTAGAAAAAGAAGAAGAAAAATTAAACCGAAAAATTAAAAAAACGGTTTGGAATGCCATCAATGAATTTAATATGATTCAAGATGGAGATAAATTAATGATTTGTTGTTCTGGTGGTAAAGATAGTTACACTATGCTTGACATCATGATGCAAATTCAAAAAGCTTCTGTATTCAATTTTGAGATTATAGCCGTGAATTTAGATCAAAAACAACCTGGTTTTCCAGAACATATTTTACCTGCCTATTTTAAAGGTGTTGGTGTTGATTTTGAAATACTAGAAGAAGATACTTATAGTATTGTAATGGACAAAACACCTGAAGGTAAAACAACATGTAGCCTTTGCTCTAGATTAAGACGTGGTAATTTATATTCAGCAGCAGAACGTTTAGGTTGTAATAAATTAATGCTTGGACATCATAGAGAAGATATTTTAGAAACATTTTTCTTAAATTTATTTTTTGCAGGGAAAATTGAAACAATGCCCGCAAAATATAAAACCAATGATGGTCGTTTTGAAGTATTACGTCCTTTAGCTTATGTGAAAGAAGCTGATATTGTTAGATTATCAGAAATTAGAGAATACCCTATTATACCTTGTGATTTATGTGGTGCACAACCTAATATGCAACGTCAAGTCACTAAAGCAATGTTGAA
>Ga0308020_1000052_pt1 | contig 32399 bp, 19 predicted proteins | sample Neamet349_FD_201302 | JGI IMG/M metagenome (GOLD analysis project Ga0308020, IMG submission 201302) | Marine microbial communities from water near the shore, Antarctic Ocean - #349 | ecosystem: Environmental > Aquatic > Marine > Unclassified | place: Southern Ocean | collected 2014-10-02
TGTACCTCTGAGTTATGAGCTTAAAAGTGGAGACCAAATAGAGATCATCACTTCTCGAAAGCAAACTCCAAAAGAAGATTGGCTTGGATATGTTGTCACAACAAACGCGAAACAAAAAATTCGACACAGCCTCAAGGAAGCAGAGCGATCACAAGCTATAAATGGAAGAGAGATTTTCAACAAATGGGCAAAAAAAAACGGGCTGCTTCTCATCGATGGCAACATAGAGTCACTATTCAGAAAGCACAAATTTGATTCTGCTCAAGAGATGTACTTCAGAATCTCTTTAGGGTCGTTAGAATTAGATAAACTGAACGGTTATAAGATAAAGCAGGGGAAATTTGTTTGGGAGAAAGGGCCTGAACCAGGCACATCAAAGAAAACGGTAGTCACTGAAAAATTCGTGCCTAATGCAAAGGAGGATACTTTGCTTATCGGTGAAAACCTGCAGAAACTTGACTATACACTCTCAAATTGCTGTAGCCCAATTGCAGGAGACAATGTATTCGGATTTATAACAGTGAGTGGTGGGATTAAAGTGCATAGGAAAAACTGTCCCAATGCGACGAATATGCTCTCGAGATATGCATATCGGATGATGAAAGCAAGATGGTCAAGTGGAGCCGCAACTCAATTTGAGGTGAGAATTGCTTTTACAGGAATTGACAATGTCGGGCTTGTAAATCAGCTTACTACTGTCATTTCTGACAATATGAAAGTGAATATGAAGTCCATTAGTATGGAGTCTAGAGATGGTATTTTTGAGGGTTCAATTAAAGCGCTTGTAACAAACACTTCACATTTGAAAGATTTAATAACAAAGTTGAAAAATGTTTCAGGAGTTCACACAGTTGAGCGGGTAGACGAAGAGGTATAGACTACATTTGCGACTTGCTATAAGCTGATGTCAAGCGACGAAATTTTCATACAAGCAAAAGATATTTTCGAGGTTTATCTCGAACAAAACGGGCACCGAAAAACGCCTGAGCGCTTTGCCATACTTGAAGAAATTTATACTATACAAGGTCATTTCGCTGTTGAAACTTTATATGATAAAATGCAAAATGGGGACTGTCGTGTTTCTAGAGCCACTCTGTACAACACGATGGAGCTACTCCTTGATTGTAACTTAGTACGAAAACATCAGTTTGGAGAAAAAATCGCACAGTATGAGAAGTGTCACAGAGTAAGACAACACGACCACGTGATTATTGCAGACACCGGCGAAGTTATTGAGTTTTGCGATCCTAGAATTCAACAAATTAAGGCGACTTTAGAAGAGCACTTCGGAATTGAAGTGCTCCATCACTCTTTGAATATTTATGCGCGTAAGCGAAAAACAAAAACTGAAGCATGAAAGCTGATGTACTCTTAGGCCTCCAGTGGGGCGATGAAGGAAAAGGTAAAATCGTAGATGTTCTGACACCCAAATACGGTGTGATTGCTAGATTTCAAGGGGGACCTAATGCAGGACACACCATAATCTTTGACGGTAAAAAGCACGTTTTACATACGATTCCAAGTGGGATTTTTCGTGATGGTATTTTAAACGTAGTCGGAAATGGTGTTGTTGTAGATCCTATTATTTTTAAAAATGAAATCGAAGGGTTGCTTGAGAGCGGAGTGAGTCCATTCGATTCTCTTGTGATTTCTCGCAAAGCTCATTTAATTATGCCTACGCACGGACTTTTAGATGCTGCATCTGAAATGGCCAAAGGCAAATTAAAAATAGGCTCTACATTAAAGGGGATTGGGCCTGCTTATATGGATAAAACAGGACGTAACGGTTTGAGGATTGGAGATATTGAAAGTACGCATTTCTTAGAGCGCTATTCCTTGTTACGTGATAAACACGTTCATATGCTCGGGCAATTTCAAGATTTCGAATACGACTTATCAAAAAGGGAATCTGATTGGCTCGAGGCGATCGAATATCTTAAGAAATTCAAGTTCATAGATAGCGAACATCTCTTGAATAAGGAGCTTAAAGAAGGGCGAGGGATTCTTGCAGAAGGTGCTCAAGGAACGATGCTTGACATCGATTTTGGAACTTATCCATTTGTAACTTCATCAAACACAATTACAGCAGGAGCATGTACCGGCCTGGGGATACCACCAAATAAAATAGGAGAAGTATTCGGGATTTTCAAGGCATATTGTACAAGGGTTGGCTCAGGCCCCTTCCCTACTGAACTTTTTGAAGAAACAGGTGAGAAACTAAGAGCTGCAGGAAGTGAATTCGGAGCTACAACTGGTAGACCTCGCAGGTGTGGATGGCTTGATTTACCTCAGCTAAAATATGCTGTGATGGTGAATGGTGTGACGCAGCTATGTATGATGAAGGCGGACGTTCTTGGAGAGTTTGACAAGATTGAAGTCTGTACTCACTACATGCACAAAGGTGAGAAAATTGACTATCTCCCATATGGCATTAGCCTGGATGAAGTACAGCCAGTCTACAAGACATTTGAGTGTTGGCCAGGAGATCTGACAGGACTGCGTGATGTAGCTGACATTCCTGCTTCGCTTAACGCTTACGTTAAGATGATAGAAAATGAAACTGGAGTACCTATCTCAATCTTAAGTGTAGGACCTGATAGAGCGCAAACGTTAATTATGAAAAGCGATTTAAGAAACGATAGCTAATTTCATTTATTCTTTATACTTTAGCTAAGCTTCTTAAAATTTACAAAAAATTCACCTCAGATGATTTATTGGTTTACTGGTCAGCCCGGTCATGGTAAAACAACATTAGCAAAGGCTTTAATAGCGCAACTTAAAAGAGGAGGATACAGCCCGTATCACATTGATGGTGACGATCTTAGGAGTCTAACCACAAACAATGACTACTCTCGTGTGGGACGCGAAGCAAATATTAGAAAAGCTCAAAGCATTGCTCATTATCTTCACACACAAGGGGAGATCGTTGTTGTTTCACTTGTCTCACCTTATCGCGAACTAAGGGAAGAACTCAAAACAACAACGAAAGTCTGCGAAATTTTTGTTCACACAAAAGAAATTCGAGGCAGAGAAGATAGACACGTAAAAGATTTTGAAACACCTATCTCCAACTTCATAGATATTGACACTACCGACATGTGCTTGGAGGATAGTCTTTCTAAAATTCTTAGCACATCACCAGTACCTTCTAAAGAGTTAAAAACTTTAGACAAAAGAAAAACTCTAGCGGTTGATTTTGATGGAGTTGTCCACAGATATAGCAAAGGGTTTCAGGGATTAGAGAATGCCTATGACCCACCTATGGAAGGAGCAATAGAAGTGCTTCAAAGACTCAAGGACAAAGGATATGTCCTTAAAATCATGAGTTCTAGACCAGCTCTGGTGATTGAAGAATGGCTCGAGAAATATGAAATGACAGATTTATTCGATGAAGTAAGTAACAATAAATTCGCAGCGACTGTTTATCTCGACGATCGAGGGTACCATTTTACAAACTGGGAATCAGTTGAAGCTGAATTAGCCGTACATCCTAAATTTGCTCAATAATTATTAAATCTAATGGACAATCGGATATCTAAATTAAGGCACATAGCTAAATCTATAACATGGAGAATTATTGCATCCTTAACAACGTTTGCTTTAGCCTATTTATTCTTTGGTGATATTAATAAGGCGACTGGATTGATGGCGGTAGAGGTTGTTCTTAAAATGGCGCTTTATTATTTTCACGAAAGAGTCTGGTTTAATTACAGCAACCTCGGCAGAAAGAAAAAACATTAATGACTGAATTATACAATCTAGACCATCTGACCGAACTCGAGGCAGAATCTATTTTCGTAATGAGAGAAGTCGCGGCTCAATTTGACAGGCCTGCGATTCTTTTTAGTGGCGGAAAAGACAGCATTGTCGTAACCCATATAGCTAAGAAAGCCTTTGCTCCGGCAAAGATACCTATGCCATTGGTTCACATAGACACTGGTCACAACTTCGATGAAACAATAGCTTTTAGAGACAACCTTATTCAGGATATGAAAGCAAACCTCATCGTAGGCAGCGTTCAGGATACGATTAATCAGGGGAAGGTCCAAGAGGAAACAGGAAGTAACGCTTCAAGGAATAAGCTTCAAACGACAACCCTGATTGACACCATTGAAGAAAACAGGTTCGACGCATGCGTCGGTGGAGCTCGTAGAGACGAAGAGAAGTCTCGTGCGAAAGAACGTTTTTTCTCTCACAGAGATGATTTCAGCCAGTGGGATCCTAAAAACCAAAGACCTGAACTTTGGAATTTATTTAATGGAATGCATGCACCGGGTGAGCATTTTAGAGTTTTCCCTTTGAATAACTGGACAGAACTTGATGTTTGGAATTATATTCTAAAAGAGAAAATAGAACTTCCAAGTCTTTATTTCTCACACGAAAGAGAATGTATCAGACGTGAAGGGCAGATTCTTGCCATGTCGGAATTCCTCAACCTCAGAGAAGGTGAAAAGCCGGAGATGATGCGCATTAGGTTTAGAACTCTTGGTGATTTGACAATCACTGGCGCTTTTGAAAGTGAGGCGGACACTCTTGAGAAAATAATCGAAGAGGTGGCGGCAACACGAATTACAGAGAGAGGGGGTAGAATGGATGACAAAAGAAGTTCTAGCGCGATGGAGGATAGAAAAAAAGACGGATACTTTTAGAGATTAAAACGATGAGCGAAACAACAACTAACGGACTTTTACGCTTTACTACAGCGGGTAGTGTCGATGATGGTAAGAGTACTCTTATAGGTCGTCTACTATACGATTCTAAAAGCATTTTTGAAGACCAACTCGAAGCAGTGAAAGAGGCTTCAACCCAGAAAGGAATTAATGGACCTGATCTAAGTCTTCTAACTGACGGACTCAGAGCTGAGCGTGAGCAAGGAATTACAATAGATGTAGCCTATAGATATTTTGCTACACCACGTAGAAAGTTCATCATTGCTGATACCCCTGGACATATTCAGTATACAAGAAATATGGTAACAGGAGCTTCAACAGCTGACCTTGCTATAATATTAATCGATGCACGCCACGGGCTCCTAGAGCAAACGAACAGACATAGCTTTATTGCTTCATTACTCGGCCTTAGACACTTGGTGGTTTGTGTCAATAAGATGGACCTCGTAGATTTTGATGAAGCGAGATACAGAGAAATAGTCCAGGAATACAAGAGCTTTAGTTCACGCCTTGATATCACAGATATCACATTCATCCCTATAAGTGCTCTTTTAGGTGACAATGTTGTCGATAAGTCAAAAAACATGAATTGGTATGAGGGCTCTACCCTACTTCACCATCTGGAAAATGTTCATGTTGGCTCTGATAGAAATCTTCAAGACTGCCGCTTTCCAATTCAATATGTTGTCAGGCCTCAAACCGATGAGCATCGAGATTTTCGTGGATACGCAGGGCGCATCGCATCAGGAGTATTTAAACCTGGAGATAAAATTCTAGCTTTACCTAGCGGGAAAGAGTCGACCATTAAAGAAATCACCCTGGGCGATGAAAAGCTTGAAATAGCATTCCCTCCTCTTAGTGTCACAATGACTATTGAAGATGACATAGATATTTCACGGGGTGACATGCTTGTCAGGATGAACAATCAGCCTGATGTAGTCACTGTTTTAGACGCAAGAATTTGTTGGCTGGGAGAAAAGCCACTCAACACTTCTTCACGATTTATTTTTAGACACCTCACCAATGAAGTGCAAGCAAAAGTCACGGAAATCCTTTACTGTATAGACATTAACACCCTTCATAGAAATGAAGAAAACAAAGTGGTCTCTACAAATGATATCGCGAGAATTAAAATTAAGACAGCTTCACCAGTTTTAACTGACAGTTATCGCAAGAATCGTACAACTGGTGCGTTTATCTTAGTAGATCCCAGCACACATTTAACAGTAGCGGCCGGAGTCGTTGGATGAAAATAAACCTATACAAAACCTATGCTCACAAGCTCCTTTTTAAGGCGTGCATATTCGTTTTGCTATTTGTTTTAACTCCTTTCTCTCCTTCAGCCCAAACAGACTCCACCTCCACTTCCGACAAGACTAGAATAAATATTTTAGGCGCATCGGTGATAGAACGTAATCCTAAAATTTCTGACGCTTCAAGACTTATCGGAGATGTTAAACTTGCGTTCGATGATGCTATTCTCACTTGCGATAGTGCTTATCGGTTTGACGATGGACGATTTGAAGTCTTTGGCCAAGTGGTCATATCACAAGAACCCTCAACAAAACTGAGAGCTGATTATGGTGTTCTCAATCCCGATTTAGGTTCTGTCTACATAAAAGGGGACGTAACTTTTAATCATGAAGCGCTCAATATTTCCTGCCCCTCTCTAACCTACAACCTGGATACAAAACTTGTATCATACAACGAGAGGGCGGTAATCAATGAAGGAAATAGACATTTATCTAGTAATGTTGGTGTTTACAGCTCTACTACAAATAGATTATATGCTGGAGACAATGTTGAAATTTTAGAACTCAAAGATGTGATTCAGTCTGACTCACTTTCTATCGATAGAAATAGCAAAACGTTGCGGCTTTACAAATCATCTTATCTTGAAATTAATGGCGCTTTTATTCATTGTGAAAAGGGTGAGTTTAATGGTAATACAGGTATAGGATGGTTTGCTGGCGGGGCATCAATGATGGATGACCAAGGTTTGTTAGCAGGAGATAGTATCGTTGTAAATAGAGAGAAGAACGAGGGCATGGCTTGGGGCCACGTCATGATAAGTGACAGTAGCAGATCCATGAACGTGAAGGGTTCTTACGCTTCCCGCTCCAAAAATTCTGATGTTGTGACAGGATTATCTGATAATTTAGTCCAAATCGTAAATATTGAAGGATCTGACACGCTTAAAATGAACACGCTCAGACTTGAACGAAAAGAAGAAATGTTATACGCTTCAGGGGAGGTAGTATTTAAGCAGGGTGCATTTTCTGGCAGCGGGGATTCACTTTCTTGGGATAAGCGTGTTGATGAAATGTGGCTGTTGGGAAACCCTGTTGTTTGGTCTGAAGAAGATGAAATGACAGGAGACACCGTAAAGATGAACCTGAAGGAAAATAGGCCAACCAGTATGCAGTTGATGGGGAATGCACATGTCTTAAGCCCGGCAAATGACTCTCTAGACCATGTAATCTCAGGCCGAGATTTGTTCGCACATTTTGCGAAGGGAAAACTGTCAAGTGTGGACATCATCGGCAACGGAAGAGCACATTACTACGCAACAGATGATTTGGATGCCATCAGTTTAAATAGAGCTACCTGTTCCCAAATACAAATGCTCTTCTCAAAAGGAAAGGTGACTAGAATTACTCTTTTAGGTTTACCTGATGGAAAATTTAATCCATTAGACAATCTCGAGAAGGAGAACCTTCAAGCAAGGAGAAGTAAACCTCAATTATAACTCACGCTCTTAACTCACGCTCTTAACTCACGCTCTTAACTCACAAGAGGGAAAGTTGACATCTTAGCCTTCACCTCCATTCCAATTTTCTCAAGTACGGCATCATCTTCATGGTTCACAATAGCCTCGTCCATCCAAGCTACAAGTTGTTCCATGTCCGATTCCACAAGTCCTCGGGTTGTTACAGCCGGAGTACCCACACGCATTCCTGAAGTGACAAAAGGTGAGCGAGTATCGAAAGGAACCATATTTTTATTGACGGTAATTTCAGCTTTTCCCAAAGCAATTTCAGCTGCCTTCCCCGTGATGTCTTTGTTGCGAAGGTCGATAAGCATAAGGTGATTGTCTGTTCCACCTGAAATAAGATGATAACCACGAGAAACAAAAGCTGAAGCCATTGCTTGTGCATTTTTTACAACCTGCACACAGTACTCACGATACGATGGCTTGAGGGCTTCGCCAAAAGCAACAGCCTTTGCTGCTATGACATGTTCTAGAGGGCCCCCTTGCATTCCAGGGAAAACACCGCTATCAAGAATAGATGACATAGGGCGTACCACCCCTTTCATTGTTTTGCGGCCCCATGGATTTGGAAAATCTTGGCCCATCATGATCACTCCACCACGTGGTCCACGCAAGGTTTTGTGAGTGGTCGTTGTCACAACGTGACAGTGAGGCATAGGATCTACAAGTAATTTCGCAGCAATGAGACCAGCCGGGTGAGAAATATCTGCGAGTAAGATGGCTCCGATGCTATCGGCAATTTCTCGGAATTTAGCATAATCCCAATCACGGGCATAAGCCGAGGCTCCACAAATAATCATCTTCGGCTGTTCGCGTTCTGCTACCTCTGCTACCTGATTCATATCTACTCTACCTGTCTCCTCATCAACGCCATAAAAAACAGGATTATAAAGCTTACCACTATAATTCACAGAAGACCCGTGAGTAAGGTGACCACCGTGAGAAAGATCAAAACCGAGGATCGTATCTCCAGGTGAAAGACAAGCGAGCATAACTGCTGCATTTGCTGAGGCTCCAGAATGTGGTTGCACGTTAGCCCAAACAGCTCCAAACAGTTCACAAATTCTATCAATAGCAAGTTGTTCTACTCCATCAACAAACTCACAACCTCCGTAATAACGCTTCTTCGGTAATCCCTCGGCATACTTATTTGTGAGTATGGATCCTTGAGCTTGCATTACGCTTTCGCTGGTGAAATTTTCAGAAGCAATCAGTTCTGCTCCTTCGATTTGTCGTTTAGCCTCACTGTTAATGAGAGAGGAAATTGCAGGGTCGGTTAATCTTAATGGCATGGCTTTAGTATTAAAGGCGCAAATGTAGTGATGCAAAAATCTTTTTTAACTCAATAAGTATTAAATTGGCTTTATGAAAAATCAAATATTTGTTTTAGGTCTCTCGATTGCAATGGTTGTCACAATTTTTGCTTTCAACACACCTTCACCTGCTTATGAATACATGGCATTTACAACTGTTGAATCAATTGTTCCTGGAGGTGCCGGACGAAGCAGAATGCTTCAAGATGCTGGAGATGGAACTCTCGATGAACAGAAAATGAAGAACCTATATTCTATGATGGGGATTAAGATGGAGAACATCTTTGAAAATGATCAAAATGTAGTCTCTAAATTGAATGACCTCAGCAATGAAGGTTGGGAACTTGCCTTTGCCAATACAGGCGTTCAATCTCCTGACCAAGGTGGAAATGGTATTTACTGTACCAGATATATCTTACGCAGAGTTAAATAAGCCTCTTAAAATTTAATGCGATTATCATCTTTAGTGACAGTATTTACTGCTTTTATAGCTTTCAGTTCGTGTTCAAATTCTATGGCGCCCATGAGTGACTCTACTCTGTTTAAACATACGAACGAGCTAATAAACTCCTCAAGTCCATACCTTCAACAACACGCACATAACCCCGTTGATTGGATGCCCTGGGGAGATGAGGCTTTTGAGAAAGCTGAGAAAGAAGGAAAGCTTCTATTTATAAGTGTTGGCTACAGTGCTTGCCATTGGTGCCACGTTATGGAACACGAAACGTTCGAGAACGAAGAGGCTGCTGACTATATCAACGAACACTTTGTGAGTATTAAGGTCGATAGAGAAGAGAGGCCTGATGTTGATGCCGTCTATATGAGTGCCGTGCAGTTGATGACAGGAAGAGGAGGTTGGCCATTGAACTGCGTGGCACTTCCTGATGGCAGACCAATATTCGGTGGAACTTATTTCCCAAAAGCTACATTTATTGAAAGACTTCAAAGTATAGTAGAGCTAAAGGAGATTAACATTCAAAAGTTAGAGCAATATGCAGCTCAGCTATCTGAGGGGGTAGCCTCTTCTGATTTACTGATTGCTCCAATTGAAGGTTTAGCTAAAGATGCTGCTGGGTTTGTTTGGTCTAAAAGTGAGAGGAATAAATTTGGCGCAGAAATAGATGTGAAAGTAGATAACTGGAGGAGGTCTTGGGACAGGGACAAAGGGCTTTCGAAAGGGGCGCCCAAGTTTCCCATTCCGACCAATTTAGATTTCCTTTTACATTACGGAACAGTTAGAGACGATAAGGATGCCCTTGCTCAAGTGAAGTTAACTCTTGACAATATGGCAAGAGGCGGAATATATGATCAGGCTGGTGGTGGATTTGCTCGGTACAGCACTGATTCAGATTGGAAAATACCTCATTTTGAAAAAATGCTGTATGACAACGCACAACTTTTAACCACGTATTGCAATGCCTTCCGGGTCTATGCAGAGCCAAGGTATAAAGACGTAGCTCTAGGGATCATAGATTTTATAAATCATGAACTTGATGATCCTTCGGGTGGGTTTCGCAGCGCTCTAGACGCTGACAGTGATGGGGTTGAAGGAAAATATTATGTTTGGAATGAGGTAGAACTGGCTCTGGCTCTTACACCTGAAGATTTGAAGATTGCCTTGATTGCTTACGATATTAATGGCAAGTCTTATTGGGAACATGAGAACAGTGTTTTAATGAGTTGGGCAAGTGATGAAGATCTCGCAGAGGCTGTTGGATTGAGTTCACAAGAGTTTCGAGATAGGCTTAATATCATTAATCAGGTTTTATCAAACTACAGAGATGGGAAAAACGCTTCGGGTGAAGAGAATCATGTCCCAAGGATAAAGCCAGGGTTAGACGATAAAGTATTAATTTCTTGGACAGCTCTTACAGTTAGCGGGTTGTGTGATGCATATAGAACTTTCGGTAATGAAGAGCACCTCAATAGAGCAACGAAAGCACTTGATTTTATTTTAAATACCGCTCGAAAAGAAGACGGGTCACTATTTCATGTTTATCACGAACAGGACGGGGCACATATCAATGCTTTTTTAGAGGATTATGCCTTTACGATTGCAGCTTGTATAGATATGTATGAATCTACTTTTAATCCCAAATGGTTAATTGAAGCAAGGGAATTATCGCTCATCAGTTTCGATAAATTTTACGATACAAACACAGGTGTCTTTTGGTATACCTCCAATGAGGAAAAAGAGCTTTTTGCAAAAAAGCAAGAAAATGACGACAGTGTTATCCCCTCTTCAAATTCCACGATGGCAGACAATCTATTCCGCTTGGGCCGATATGATTCGAAATTTAATTGGATAGAACGCTCAGACAGAATGCTACTGTCTGCTTGGGAAAACAGCGACAACATTAGAAGGTCAACAAACTGGGCTCAGGTTTTACTGAAGCGCACACTGCCTTTTTATGAAGTCGCTATTTCTGAAGGCATACCTGAAGAAATTATCAATACAAGAAAAACATTAGATGTAAAATATTACCCTCAAATAATCTTGGCAGGCGGCATGGATATACCCGGCCAACCAGAATTTTTGAAAGGAAAATATCCATCTGAGAATACCGCTACATTATCTACCCTATTTTTCATTTGCGAAGAGGGTTCATGCAAATTACCCGTGGAGTCACTTATTGAAGTTGATAACTTGCTCAAGGTCGGACACAGAGATTGATTTGTGTGTTAACTTGGGCATTGTATGATTAATCATGTTTCATTCTGTGCTAACATCATTAAGCTTAAGTCTTCTGGCTTTGTTCCAGAAGTAGGGTTAATTTTAGGATCCGGATTAGGGTCCTTTGCACAGCAGGTTGAAGTTACCTCAAAAATTTCATTTGAAGAGTTGTCTGGATTTCCAAAAGCTGGAGTAGGCGGGCATGCCGGGCAATTGATTTTAGGACATATTGAAGGCACAAAAGTAGCTATTCTACAAGGTCGTGCTCATTATTACGAGGATGGAAAAGCTGATGCAATGTCTGTCGCTATTAGAACATTAAAAGAAATCGGCTGTGAATCGCTCGTTTTGACAAATGCTGCTGGAGCGATAAATAAGAACGTAAATCCTGGTGATTTAATGCTGATTACGGATCACATAAACATGACAGGGGTGTCTCCTCTTTTTGGAGAGACGGGCAACGATAGGTTCGTCGATATGTGTGATGCTTATAACGTGGAACTGTCCGATAAAATGCGTTCAGCAGCTGACAAGAATAACATTAACATCACGGAAGGTGTATACGCTTGGTGGTGCGGCCCTCAATTTGAGACACCAGCTGAGATTAACGCACTTGGAATTCTCGGCGCAGATGCCGTTGGAATGTCAACTGTGCCAGAGGTAATCGTAGCTCGATATGCTCGAATCCCACTTTGTGCATTGTCTATCTTAACAAACTACGCTGCAGGCATTGGTGATGTCACTCTTTCTCATGAACAAACGCTGCTTATTGCCAAGCAAGCCGAGCAGTCTGTTACATTAATACTTCGTTCTTACTTAAAATCATTTTCTAATGAAGATTGATAAATTAGAAAGAAATCCAGGCGTAGATTTTCAACTTGAACTCTTCTGCGACATTAAAATTAACCGCAGTTCAGTTGAACAGCGGTGTGCTGAATATGGCAAGAGACGCAGTATAAAAAAAGACAAGCAGGCTGCCTGGCTTTTGAAGGTTTTGACTTTAATTGATCTGACAACACTCTCAGGGGATGACACGAATGCGAGAGTACGTCGACTTTGCCGCAAGGCATTAAATCCGATCAACAGCGTTTTAAAATCTAGGCTTTCAATTGACTCTCTCAACATAAAAACAGCAGCTGTTTGTGTTTATCATGAGATGCTCAGTGAAGCTTCAAAGCAATTAAAATCTTCTGGTGTGCATTTGGCGGCCGTTTCGACAGGCTTCCCCGCAGGGCTATCTCCACTTCCGCTTAGAATAGAAGAAATAAAATACTCTGTTGCAGCAGGCGCAGATGAAATTGATATTGTTATTTCACGTCGCCATGTTCTGGAAGGCAATTGGAAAGCACTTTATGATGAGGTGAAGTTATTTAGAGAGGCTTGTGGAGACGCCCACCTTAAGACAATACTCGCTACAGGCGAGCTGGGCAACCTGACAAATATCGCTAAGGCATCGCAGGTTTGTATGATGGCTGGTGCTGACTTTATTAAAACATCTACTGGAAAAGAACCTACTAACGCTACACTCCCGGTAAGCTTAGTCATGGTTAGAATGATCCGAGATTATCACGAAAAAACCGGCTATAAAATTGGGTTCAAGCCCGCAGGTGGAATTAGTGACACGAAAACAGCTTTACAGTTTATGACTTTAATGCAGGAAGAATTAGGGCGAAGATGGCTTGAGCCAGATCTATTTAGATTCGGAGCTTCAAGTCTCTTAGGAGATATTGAACGCCAACTTGACCATTTTACAAGTGGATATTATTCTGCCGCCTATAGACATCCAATATCTTAACCTTGAGCAACAGATAATGAAATTAGATAAATCATTCGAAAAACTAGAGTATAGTAAAGCTCTCGAAAGCGATCAAGAAGCTATGCAATGGCTTACAAAAAACAACAATACGTTTGGCCAATTTGTGGGTGGGAAATTTGTTTCAAAAAAGAATGCTGAAACAATAACAGTTGTGAATCCTGCGAACAATACCTCATTAGCACAAATTGAGATTGCTGACGAGAAACTTGTAGATCTAGCAGTTAAATCTGCCGGAGAAGCTCAAGAAAAATGGTATAAATCTGGTGGGCATGCTAGGGCGAAAGTTCTGTATGCATTGGCTCGACTTATACAAAAAAATGCTCGGGTCATTTCTGTTCTAGAGACCTTAGACAATGGTAAGCCTATTCGGGAGTCCAGAGATGCAGATATTCCTCTTGCTGTAAGACATTTTTACTACCATGCTGGTTGGGCTCAACTACAGGATTCAGAATTAAAAAACTCAGAACCCGTAGGCGTAGTGGCCCAAATAATACCATGGAACTTTCCTTTTTTAATGCTTGCATGGAAAATTTCACCCGCATTAGCGATGGGAAATGCTATTGTTTTGAAGCCTGCAGAGAACACGCCACTTACAGCAATGTTTTTTGCAGGGCTTTGTGAAGAGGCTGGAGTTCCAGCTGGTGTAATCAACATTATCAATGGTGCAGGAGCCACCGGAGCTGCTTTGGCGGCACATCCAGATGTGAATAAGGTTGCATTCACTGGATCTACTCCTGTGGGTCGTGCTATCCGTAAATCGACTGCAGGTCAAGGGAAAAAGCTCACACTCGAACTAGGTGGAAAATCAGCATTTGTAGTTTTCGAAGATGCCGATTTAGACTCTGTTGTCGAAGGAGTGGTTGATGCTATATGGTACAATCAAGGGGAGGTTTGTTGCGCTGGATCCAGACTTTTAGTGCAAGCTGGAGTAGAAGAGATTCTAGTGAAAAAACTGAAGGCGCGAATGGCAAATTTAAGGTTTGGAAATCCTTTAGATAAATCCATAGATGTAGGATCTTTAGTGAGTTCCGATCAGTTTACTCAGATTTCACAGATGGTTAAAGAGGGGCTGAAAAGTGGTGGTGAATTGTTTTCACATGACCAACCTGACTCAACATGCAATTACTATCCGCCAAGCATTGTGACAGACGTTGATTCTTCTCACCCTTTAGTGCAGGAAGAAATTTTCGGACCTGTACTCGTTGTAAGTAGCTTTAGAACTCAGGATGAAGCTATTAAACTGGCAAATAACACAAGATATGGTCTTGCTGCAAGTGTTTGGAGTGAGAATATAAACCGTGCTATGCATGTTGCTCCGGGACTTATTGCAGGGGTAGTTTGGATTAACTGCCACAATAAATTTGATGCTTCCTGTGGGTTTGGTGGAGTAAAAGAATCCGGTTACGGAAGAGAGGGTGGAAAAGAGGGGCTATTCGAATACCTTAAACCCGTAAAATCAGAATACCACAGCTCTATTATGCCTGTTCGTCCTAACGGCTTAGCATCAAAACAAGAAATTGACAAAACGCTCAAGTTTTACATCGGAGGAAAGCAAACAAGACCTGATGGAGGAAACAGCGTTCAGGTTCTAAATGCAGATGGAAGTACTGCCGCTTTTGTGGGATTGGGGAATCGGAAGGACCTTAGAAATGCTGTAAGCGCAGCAAAAAAAGCACAAAACTGGAGCGGGAAATCCGGTCACTTAAAAGCCCAAATACTTTACTATTTCGCGGAGAATTTATCAAATAGAAAAGATGAATTTGTAAAGCGCCTTCAAACAAGTTGTGGGAGCTCTAAAAAAGAGGCTACTTCTGAATTTGATGAGACAATATCTCGACTATTCAGCTATGCTGCATGGGCAGACAAATATGATGGAGCTGCTCACAACGCTCCATATAGAGGGGTAACGATGGCTCTCCCTGAAGCAATAGGCGTAATCGGAATGATCGCACCTGAAGAACAACCGTTGTTAAACGCTATTTCCTTAATTGCCCCTGCTGTTGCAATGGGGAACTGCGTGGTTTTTGTTGCTGGAGAGCGCCACTCAAACATTGTGCTTGAGTTGGTGTCCGTTATGGAAACTTCTGACATACCTGGCGGAGTGATTAACATCATTGCAGGAGATGTGAAGGAGTTGGCTCCTCATTTGGCTGGTCACGGTGAAGTGGAGTCGGTTTGGGCTTGGGCAGATAAGGAAGTCATTAAAGATGTTGAAACCCTAAGCGCTGAAAACTTGAAGCGCACCTGGTGTCATGAGAACAACGATAGAAATTGGTTGAAAACTCAGGAGAGTGAAGGTGTTGAGTTTCTAAGACAGGCAACTCAGGTCAAGAATATTTGGACCCCATATGGAGATTGATTGATGGCACTATTGAAATATTTACCTCAGGAATTAATACGCAAGAAACGCGACGGGAAAACGCTTACAAATTCTGAAATAGAATTTGTAGTAAAGGGCATGACTGATATGAGCTTTACCGATTCTCAGCTTGCGGCCTTTGCTATGGCTGTTTACTTAAACGGCTTAAACATGGAGGAGAGAGTCAGTTTAACACTGAATATGATGAACTCTGGAGATGTTCTTTCTTGGAACGATCTAGACTTAAAGGGTCCTGTAGTAGATAAACACTCAACTGGAGGTGTTGGCGATAAAGTGAGTCTGATGCTAGCCCCAATTGTTGCAGCTTGTGGAGGACATGTCCCTATGATTTCTGGCCGAGGGCTAGGTCACACTGGAGGAACTTTAGACAAGCTCGAGAGCATTCCCGGCTACAACGCTATGCCCGATTACGATCTCTTTAGGAACACGGTTAAAACTGTGGGTTGCGCTATCATAGGCCAAACTGCAAGATTTGCTCCAGCTGATCAACGGTTCTACTCAATCAGAGATATCACTGCTACAATAGAATCTGTAGACATGATTACCGCTTCGATATTGTCTAAAAAATTGGCCTCTGGATTAGATGCTTTAATCATGGATGTGAAAACCGGAAACGGAGCCTTTTGCGCCACGTATGAAATGGCACAGGAAGTCGCAAAAAGCATAGCAACTGTAGCTTCTAATGCAGGAGTCCCTACCCGGTGTTTAATCACAGATATGAATCAGGTGCTTGGAACAACGGTGGGTAATTCAGTAGAAATGCTCGAATGCATTGAGTTTCTCACAAATCCTGCTCAAGCTGATAAAAGATTGTTAAAAATTACCTTAGACCTGGCAGCTCATATGCTTGAAATAAGTGGGATTGCGCCCGATCTTGAATCTGGATTTGCGAAAGCAGAAAAAGCTCTTGCAGATGGTTCTGCAGCCGAAGTATTTGAAATGATGGTGAGTACATTGGGAGGTCCCAATGATTTAATCACTTCACCTCATAAACATCTTCCAGCCACGTCTATTTCCAAGCCTATTTATGCTGAAAAGTCCGGGGTGATTTCCTCAATGGATGTAAGAGAAATAGGCCTTAGTATGGTCGCGATTAAAGCTGGGCGAGTAAAGTCAACTGATTCAATCGATCACTCTGTGGGCCTCTCCGAATTTGTACAAATTGGAGATCACATTTCGAAAGGAGAACCTATAGCAATGGCACATGTAAGAAGTAATTCAGATTATGACATGCTTCAGAAAAAGTTGTCAAAATGTGTAGTCATTGGTGAAACAGCACCTGAATCTACTCTTACATATGAGATTCTAAGCAATTAACTTTTCAAGTTATGGATGTAATAAGACCAAATCAAAAACAACGTGCCATCATTGTTGTGCTTGACTCCTTGGGGATAGGTTCAAGTAAAGATGCCGTGAGCTATGGTGATGAAGGTGCTGATACATTAGGTCATATCGCAGAATTGTGTGCTGCAGGAAAAGCGAATAGCAGTTGCCGATCCCACTCCGGACCGTTACACATTCCTAACTTAGCGAGATTAGGTCTTGCAGAAGCAGCAAAAGAAAGCAGAGGGAAGCCCATACCATACTCGGGCAAACCAAATGTAATTGAGGGTGTGTTTGGCTATGCCCAAGAAATATCATCTGGCAAGGACACACCATCAGGGCATTGGGAAATCTGTGGCTTACCTGTCCTATTCGATTGGGGGATGTTCCCTAACATCCCCAACTGTTTCCCAAAAAATATTCTTGAGGAAATAATTACCGAGGCAAATATTCCTGGCAGTCTTGCCAATTGTCACGCTTCAGGCACAAAAGTGCTTGAAGATTTCGGTGAAGAGCATATGAAAACAGGCAAGCCAATATTCTACACATCTGCTGATTCAGTTTTTCAAATTGCGGCTCATGAAACAACGTTTGGCTTAGAGAAACTGTATGATCTCTGTGAGATTGTACGAAAAACAATAGATCCTTTGAACATTGGTAGAGTTATCGCAAGGCCATTTCTTGGAGATTCTGTATCTGATTTCGTTCGTACAGCAAATCGCCGTGACCTTACCACACCTCCTCACGAGCCAACATTACTCGATCACATTTCCGAAGCCGGGCTCCCTGTTATATCTGTTGGTAAGATCAGCGATATATTCGCTGGAAAAGGAATTACTAAAAGCGTAAAAGCGCCTAATAATGACGGGATAATCAACCAACTCATAGATCAAATGAAGGTTGTTAATGAAGGATTGATCTTTGCAAATCTCGTAGATTTTGACAGCAAATTTGGACATCGTAGGGATGTCCCTGGTTATGCAAATGCGATAGAAGAATTCGACAAGCGACTCCCTGAAATTCTCAAGCTCACAGGCGACAATGACCTGCTGCTTATAACAGCTGACCATGGATGTGATCCAACCTGGGAGGGGACAGATCATACGCGAGAACATGTACCTGTACTGTTCTTCTCTAATAGATTTTCATCAAAAAACTTGGGATTTTTATCAACTTTTGCCGACATGGGTGCTACAATATCACATCACCTGAATACACCTCCACTAAAAAATGGGGTTATTTGCAACTTGCTCTGAAAATCTAATCCTTTTTGTTCAAAATACCTATAGGAAATAACCGACTAAAACACAATCAAATCGTTTAATTTAAAACAAAAATTAAACCTTGTATTAAGCGTAATTAGTCTGTAAACTAAGTAGTTGAAATTAGCATTTCACATTTTTTCACATCCATGAATAAAACCTTATATTTACGCCTTCTATTGAACTGCCTGTAATACAACTGCGAATGATTCGGTTTACCACATTTATTTTTGCAATTTTGCTTTTCGCAAGCACTGGCCTTGCCCAAGTCGGCTCTGGAACATTGAAAGGAAAAATCAGTGATTTCGACTCCGGCGAACCTTTGCCCTTTGCGAGTGTCGTACTTTTCCTAAACGGAAACCAGGTTGCTGGTACTAACACTAATTTCGATGGTGAGTATACGATAAAGCCTATTTCTCCGGGTACCTATGAGGTGCTTTTAAGTTTCGTTGGGTACCAGCCTAAGAAAATTACAGGAGTAAGAATCAACGCTAACAAAATACATTTTGTAAACGGCGAAATCTCTGCTGGAGTTATGGTACAGGAAGCTGAGGTCGTGGAATACGCTGTCCCTCTTATCGACAAAGATGGTGGAGCTTCAGGTGGAACTGTAAGTAGAGAAGACATTGACAAACTCCCTGGCCGTTCTGCTACTTCAATTGCTACAACAGTTGCTGGAGCTAGTACTGCTGGAACTGGAGGTGGTATCTCAATTCGTGGAGCTAGAAGTTCTTCTACATGGATTTACATCGATGGAATTAAAGTTCGCGGATCATCTGCTCTTCCAAAATCTGCCATTGAAGAAGTGCAGGTTGTAACAGGAGGAGTCCCTGCTAACATCGGAGATGCTACCGGTGGTGTCATCAACATCTCTCTTCGTTCTTCAAGCCGAAATTGGTTCGGTGGTGGTGAGATTATCTCATCAGGAGTTCCAATCGGGGAAACAGCTATTGGATTTGATAAGTTTGGTTACAACCTCGCTGAGGGAGTTGCTTCAGGTCCTATCATTTTCAGGAAGGATGAAAACGGTAAAAAGACAGACCCTTTGTTAGGTCTATTTTTAGCTGGTAACATTACTTCTCAAAAGGATCCACGACCAACATTTGGCGGAGTCTACAGAATTACAGATGCCGCTCGTGACTCACTTATCGCTAATCCTCTCAGACAGAACATTAGTGCTTCAGGAGAAGTAAATGGAGCTCTTTATAATGCTGACTTCCTAACTGAGGATGATTTTACGAAAGTTGACACTCGCATGAATGTCGGAACAACTAGCGCTAACATCGTTGCGAAATTTGACATTAAAACAAATGAAACAACGACATTAACCTTTGGAGGAACTGCATCAGGCGGACGCAACAACAACTTTAATTACTCGGGATCTTTAATGAATTGGGACAACAATGATCTCAGTACTAGTTATGATTGGAGAGCATATGCTAAGTTCAGCCAACGTTTCGTAAACGAACAAGGTGAAAACGCGAGCAACCTAAGTAATGTTTTCTACCAGATAATGGTTGACTATAGCCAAAGCTATTATAATTCACAGGATGCAAACCACCGGGACGACTTCTTTAAATATGGTCACGTAGGTACGTTTGATGTTTACAATAGGAATTCTTACAATTACAACCCAATATCAGGCAGGTTCGTTCACAACGGTTGGGAGGATACACTTGTAACGTTCGAGGCTTCACAATTCAATCCTGAACTGTCTGCGATAAACAACCAGTATTTCTCACTTTTTGAACAAACTCCTTATAACCAACGTGAAGACGGGCCTTACGAGAGCCTTTTAGAAGTTCAAAATGGAAATGCTTTGTTAAACGGTCAAAACCCATCATCTACTTATGGTTTATATAGCTATATAGGAACTCAAAGCGGTTCGTACTACACGTCTAACAACACTCAGTTCCGTGTTAGCGCTGCTGGTTCTGCTGACATCGGCGACCACGCTATTCAGATGGGATTTGAGTACGAGCAACGTAAAGATGCTTTTTTCTCTCTATCTCCAACAGGACTTTGGACGCTTGGTCGATTACTGACTAACTCACATATTAAAGAGTTAAACTTTAATGATTCTACAATCACGAACATTGGAACGGAATATTACGTTACGTATGGAAGGCTGATCGGTGACAATCAATTTCTATTTGACAGAAATCTCAGACGCGCGTTAGAGCTGAATCCTTTAGGCAATGATTTAATCAACATTGACGGAATTGATCCTAGCTTCTTCACTCTAGATATGTTTGGAGCAGATGACCTGCTTAATCAGGGAAGTAACTTGGTAAACTACTCTGGGTATGATCCCTATGGAAATAAACTTTCAGGAAGACCTACAATTGAAGACTTCTTTAATGACACAAATGAAGAAGGTTTCAATACAAGGCCAATTGGAGCCTTTGAACCTATATACATCTCAGGATATATTATGGACAAGTTCACATTTGATGATATCATCTTTAATTTAGGTGTACGTATTGATCGATTTGACGCGAACCAAAAAGTGCTCAAGGATCCTTATGTAATCGCAGATGCTTATACTCTGGGTGATGTAACTGGTGAATTAATTGCCAGTGAAATTGATGGAGAAGTAATTATCCCATCAAACATTGGAGACGATTTCATTGTGTATGTTGATGATTTAGACAACCCTAACGCGATTGTTGGTTACCGTGATGGTGACACATGGTACAATTCAGTAGGAACTGAAATTACTGACCCAGACATCCTTGCTGTAAATGAGCCATATCCTGCACCTTGGTTAGTTGAAGGACCCGATACAGAGCTCAATGGAAGCGCCTTTAAAGATTTCGTTCCTGCGGTAAACATTATGCCACGTATTTCATTCTCGTTTAACATCTCAGACGAAGCTGTTTTCTTTGCTCATTACGATGTCCTGACACAGAGACCTACTTCAAACAACCGCTTCTCACCTATTGATTACTTATTTATTGAAAGTCGCAATTCTCTGATTTCAAATCCAGATTTGAAGCCAGAAAAAACGATTGATTATGAATTGGGTTTCCAGCAAGTTCTTTCAAAGACTTCTAGTCTTAAAATTTCTGCTTACTATAAGGAAATGCGTGATATGATTCAGGTGAGAAATTTCACTGGAGCTTATCCTCGTCCATATAGAGCATTTGGCAATCTTGACTTCGGAACTGTTAAAGGTTTCACAATGGGATATGATATGCGCCGTACAGGTAATGTTAGAATTAATGCCAACTATACTTTACAATTTGCTGATGGTACTGGATCATCAACAGAGACTGCACTCGCGCTCATCAATGCTGGACTTCCAAATCTTAGATCTATAAGCCCACTGACTTATGACCAACGTCATAGAGTTGTTGCCAATGTAGACTACAGATATGGTGCTGGTGAAAGCTATGACGGTCCTGTTGCGAATATCGGAGGAAAAGAAAGACAGCTGTTCGCTGAAATGGGATTCAATCTAATTGCAAACCTTGGTTCTGGAACTCCATATACTGCGTCAACGATTGCAACTCCTATAACTGGTGAAATAAGTCCCTCAACTGAAGGTTCTATTAACGGATCTCGCCTTCCATGGCAGTTCAATATGGATATGAATGTGGACAAGAACTTTACGTTAAACTTTGGAGGAGAAGGAGACGCTGCGAAGTCCGTTAACCTTAATGTTTATTTGTGGATAGGTAACGTGTTAAACTCGCAAAACATTAATTCTGTATACAGATTCACTGGTGTGAGTAATGACGATGGATATCTAGCCGCTGCTCAATATCAACCATTAATTGAGAGCCAAACGAATCCAGATTCTTTTAGAAACTACTACCAGATGTATACAAACAACCCTTTTAACTTAGGTGTTCCGCGTACACTTCGTTTAGGTGTAAAATTTGACTTTTAATGTTGCATAGTAAGAAAATTATGAAACGTATTCTTTCCATATTCGCTGTTGTACTAATAGCACAACCATTATTTGCATATAAATATGTGGGGAATGGTGGCCCAGGAGCTACAGACAACTCGAACAACAACGGACCTGTTGTTCTACCACAATTACGTTCAGCAGCGTGTGCTCCAGCTACAGCACTCAGAAACATTGAGTGGAACAACGTAAGGGCACTGATTGAAACTGGCGGGTCACTTTGGCAAGACCGTGCAACTTCTTCAGCATCTTACGAAGTCCCTAAAGGTGGAGGTGTGAGTTCTTTATATGCTGGTGCTCTTTGGATGGGTGGGATCTCACCTGACCAACAATTAAAATTAGCCGCTCTTACATTCCGCGGTAGAGGTAACGATTTCTGGACGGGTCCTTTAACGATAGATGGATCTGCTGAAATTGACGCTTCAACTTGCCAACAATATGACAACTTCTTCGTTTCAACGAGGGCTGACGCACAACTTCATAGATCTTACTTTGATGCATTAGCTGCTGGAACTACGGATGAAGAATTCCCTAATGGATACGCAATACCTTCGTATTTCTTCGATTATCCAGCTCATGGAAACACAGCTCTTAATCAAGATTTCTATCTTGCTCCTTTTAAGGATTATGATGGAAACGGGTTCTATGACCCTTCACAAGGAGATTATCCTTGGTATGATTTCATCTCTGAGATAGACTGTGGAAGACGTACAAGAGAAGATATCGTACCTCTTTATGGAGACCGAAACTTCTACTGGATTTTTAATGACAAAGGAAACGTTCACTCTGAGTCTCAAGGTGAGCCTATCGGTATGGAAATTCGCTCTCAAGCATTCCAGTTTTCAACGAATGATGAGGTGAACAATATGACGTTCCACAATTATGTTCTGATTAACCAAGGGACGCAAACTTTAGGGGATACATACTTTGGGGTTTGGGTTGATGCTGATGTGGGAACTGCTACTGACGATTACGTGGGTTGTGATGTTCAACGTGGTCTAGGCTACGCATACAATGGTGATGCTTACGATGAAACTTCATCTAGTTCTGCTGGTTACCTTGAAAACCCTCCTGCTGTAGGGATCGATTTCTTTGAAGGCCCCTATCAGGATGCAGATGAAATGGACAACCCACTAACTTCAAACTTCTCTGATGCCGTGGATTCTTTAGGTATTCCTTACGCAGGAATTGGTATTGGATATGGTGATGGCGTGATCGATAATGAAAGATTCGGAATGCGTCGCTTCGTTTACTACAACAACAGTGGAAGTAATTTAAATGGAGAACCTTCAACCCCTCTTCATTACTACAACTATATGAATGGTATTTGGCTTAATGGCCAAACAATGTCACCAGGTGGTGATGGAACAACTCAATCAGAAATCCAAGCTCACTATATGTTCCCAGGAGATACAGATCCGTACAATTGGGGGACAGGAGGTGTTGATATTGAAGACTGGTCGGAAGTAGGTGAAGGTAATCCTCCAGCTGACCGAAGATTTATTCAATCTGCTGGACCGTTCACACTAGAACCTGGTGATTATAATAACATTACGATGGGTGTTGTTTGGGCTAGAGGAACGAATGGAGACCCATTACAAAGTGTGAGCTTGTTAAGACAAGCTGATGACAAAGCACAGGCTTTGTTTGACAACTGCTTCGAAATTGTAAGTGGTCCTGACGCACCAGATGTTACCATTCAAGAATTGGAGAATGAGGTGATTATTTACATTACCAATGAAAACTCTCTTTCAAACAACTTCCATGAAGAATATGTACAATTCGATCCAGGTATACCTAAATTAAATATCGATGGTGAAGAGTACGATAGTCTTTCAAGATCGTACACATTCCAAGGATACCAAATCTACCAACTTGCTGACAACACTGTCTCTGCTGCTGATCTTGAAAATGTGGAAATGGCTCGGTTAATATTCCAATGTGATGTTGCTGATGAAATCGATATTATCTTCAACTTCGAGGATGATGAAATTATCCCTGTACCTGTACCAATTCTTATGGCTAACGGAGAAAACGAAGGGATTTCTCACAGCTTTAGAGTGACTACAGACGTGTTTGCACAAGGCGATAACAAGCTGGTAAACCACCGTACTTACTACTTTATGGCCCTCGCTTACGGATACAATATGTATGATCCATATGATTCTGCAGCTGGTACCGGCCAAGACATTCCCTACAAAGCTTCACGTAAAGGAGCTGTCGGTTCTATCCGTGTTTACTCCGGCACTCCTCACCTTCCTTCACCTGAATCGGGTGGTACTATTCAAAACTCTTCTTACGGAGACGGTGTTGTAATTACTCGTTTAGAGGGCAAGGGGAATGGCGACAACGTTATTGAGCTTTCTTCAGAAAGTGAGACCGCTATTTTAGAGAGTTCTAACGGCAGAGTCTCTCACCTTACTTACACAGGAGATGGCTCTCCGGTCAACATACGAGTTGTAGATCCACTCCGTGTTCCTGATGCTGACTTCGAATTGCGCGTTAACTCTAGTGATTCAGATCTGGAGGATGCTGATGAGTCTTACTGGATTTTAACCAACCGTACTCTTTTAGATGCTACGGGAGATTCTACAAAAGCGGTACGCAACTCTACGAAAGCGTTAAACATCCTCAACGAGGAGTTGTTGCTTGATTGGGGATTGAGTATTACGCTTCACCAGTATCAGTATCCAAATGGAGGAACTTTCTCAGATCCATTAGAGTCTTCTATTACGTTTGACAACCCATCTGCTCCTTGGCTACAAGGTGTTCCGGATACTGAAGGATTTGACCTTCTCAACTGGATACGTTCTGGAACTCAGGAGGGTGATAGTGAGTTAGAGGAAGAAGTAGTATATAACGACATTAAAGCTGGTAATCCGCTTGATGAGAATGAAAAATATGAAGGTATACTTGGAGGTACATGGGCTCCTTATTGTCTTGTGAGTTTCACCGATGAGGTGACTTTAGTCACGGGAGAGAGTATTATGATGCCTAACATTGCCCCTACCATAAAAGGACTTGAGGGTGATCTAAGTTCTTTCTCAGGGATCGATGGATTGAACAACGTGGATGTTGTGTTTACGAGTGACAAGCAACTTTGGACACGTTGTCCTGTACTTGAGATGCAGCCCGTAGAGGCATTGGCCCAAAAGGCTTACGATGGAGATGATCCTGAGAAAATGCGCCTGCGACGTCACCCATCGGTGGACAAAAAAGGCCGCAAACCTAGTGATGTAGGATACAACGCTTCGGAGGCTAACCCTAACGGAGCTCAGCCAGTAGGAATGAGTTGGTTCCCGGGATATGCGATCGATGTGGGTACTGGAGAGCGTCTAAACATGGCCTTCGGAGAAGATTCATGGTTGGGAGCAGATAACGGAAACGATATGATCTTCAATCCTTCTAGCCGTATTTACAGCGGAAATGGAAACCAAGGTGGAGTCTACGCAGGTGGTCAACACTGGATTTACGTCTTTAAAAACGCTCAGTTCGAGGAAGGTTCATCTAACCGAATGCCTTCATACGATAAAGGAAACTACATGTATGAAAATTTAGAGGCATCATCTTCTACTACGACAGTGAGAAGAGTCTTTAGAGCTTGTACATGGGTGGGGTCTTCTCTTTCTAATGCTGATTTCCCGATGCTTTCAGTAGAAGATGGGCTTATCCCGAATGATGCGCGCATCAAGCTTCGCATCTCGAAGTCTTACGATAAGTATTCTCCCCTTTTAGCAGATGTTGATGAGACTGATCAAGCGGAGAACAACTGGAATCCTCTTTACACTTTCTCAACGAAGTCTGTGGCGACGATTACAACTGACGACAGCACGCTCACTAGCGTACTGGATGTGATTGGAATTGTTCCTAACCCATACTACGCGTACAGCAGGTATGAAACCAGTAAGCTCGATAACAGAGTGAAGATTACGAATCTACCTGAGGAATGTACAATACGTATTTACAACCTGAGTGGAACACTCGTGAGACAGTTTAACAAAGCAGACCCACTCACATTCCAGGACTGGGATCTGAAGAACAGTAAGAACGTGCCTATCGCAGGTGGTGTTTATATAATTCACATAGACGTACCAGATATAGGCCAAAAAGTCCTAAAATGGTTTGGAGTTATGCGTCCCATAGACCTTGATACGTTTTAAGTGAACGATATTTGCACTTTGAGAATTTACTCAGTAATCTAACATAAGTATAAATGTCACCTTTGGTTCAAACAATTTTAAGATTTCTCTCTGGAGCGGCTATCCTAATTTTGGGAGTTGTCGTAATGAATGGTTTAATAGGCATGAAGGAATCTCCAAAGGTTTCTCTTCCTGAGACTGTTGCTCGACCTGTATTAACGCAAGTTGTTCAAAATACTGACATTGTCCCCAGAATACCTGTTGAGGGGAGAGTAGAAGCATGGCATAGAATAGACCTGTTTGTTGAAGTAAACGGAGTGCTTCAGCTCGGTGGAGTTGAATTCCGGGAGGGAACGACTTACATGAAGGGAGATGTGATTCTCAGCCTTGACGATACAGAGTCACGCGCAAACTTGAAAGGAGCTCGCTCTAAATTTGTTCAACTTGTTACGGGTATGCTCGCGAGTATTAAGATTGACTTTCCTGAAAGGTCAGGAGTTTGGGATAACTATGTAGCGAGTATAGACGTAGCAAATGTACTTCCTGAGTTACCGAAAGCGGCGACAGATAGAGAGGGGTACTTCGTTGTAAATAGAGGCGTAGAGGCAAGTTTCCACACCATCAAAGCTTCAGAAGATAGAGCTTCTAAGTTCATTATTCGAGCCCCTTTCGACGGGTTTGTAGCGAAGGCGATGGTAAGGCCAGGATCTCTGGTTCGCGCGGGTCAGCCAGTAGGCTTATTCGTTGGAACGGGTGTTTATGAAATTAAAACGGCAGTCCATGCAAGGTTTTTAAAGTCTTTAAAGATTGGAGCTGAAGTTGTTTTTGAAGATGAGAATGGTTTGAGAGTTGCAAAAGGTAAAGTGGACAGAGTTTCGGGTAACGTTAACTCGACCACTCAATCTGCAACGGTCTTTTGTAAAGTAAATGGATTGATCGATGGTGAAATGAGAGACGGGAGATATTTATCTGGATTTATTTCAGCATCAGAAATTAAAAATGTGGTCGAAATCCCTCTTAATTTATTCGATTCCGAAGGTGATATTTTTGAAGTAACGTCAGGGAAACTCCTCAAAATAAATCCGAACCAAGAATTTCTGTCGATAAAATCGCTGGTGGTTTCTGGAATCCCTGACGGGACAGTGATTTTGAGAGAGCCAGTCATGGGTGCATATGTGGGGATGGAAGTTACCGGTAGCGAAATCGGACAATAGTCATGAGAAATGTCATAAAATTTTTCGTTCAGCACCACATTGTTGGGGACCTATTAATGCTGTCTATTTTGGTTTTTGGTTTTGTAGGAATGTCAAATCTGCGATCGAACTTCTTCCCGGAAATAGACACGAAGATTATCGCTATTCAGGTTGTATACCTCGGCGCTTCACCTGAAGAAATTGAAGATGGTATCGTTGCGAAAATCGAGGAGAATCTTAAGGGAATAGCGAATATCGATCTTGTTACTTCTACCTGTACAGAGAACGCCGGCAGCATTGTTGTAGAAGTGCGTAACTCAAATAAAACAGACCAAGCACTCCAAGACGTAAAAAATGCAGTAGATAAAATCGCTTCTTTTCCAGCCGGAATGGAGCCTCCTATTATCTTCAAACAGGAGCCAGAAAACATTGCAATTATTTTTGCAGTTACAGGATCCCCGGATCTACATCTTCTAAAATCAGAGGCAAGAAAAATTGAGTTAGATCTAAGGACTTCCAAGGATATTTCTCAAATTTACCTGTCGGGGTTTCCAGATGAAGAAATTGAAATATCGGTTAGAGAAAATAGTTTAAGTGAGTTAGGGATAACCATTGCAGAGGTAGCGCAAGCTGTCAGATCTGCGAATATTGAAACTACAGGTGGAATCATTAAAGGAGCTAAGGAAGAACTCATAATTCGTGGTAGATATAAGGAATACACTGCGACGGAACTCAAGGATATTGTAATAAGAGCTGATAGAGATGGCCGTATTATTAGGTTGTCAGACTTGGCGGAGGTTACTGATAAGTGGGCTGAAGGAGATCCCTCAAGAAACTGGTTTAATGGAAAGCCTTCTGTTTCAATTACTGTAAACAGTCTCAATTCTGAGTCTATTCTTGACGTAACGGAATATGTAAGATCTTATATAGAAGCATACAATACGAGAGGAGGCGGTTTGAAGATCGATGTTGTATTAGATCAATCGGTTGTTCTAAATCAGCGTATCGATCTGTTGGTAAATAATGGCGTGATTGGGTTTTTTCTTGTGTTGCTTTTCCTTGCCCTATTCTTAAATCTAAGACTGGCATTTTGGGTTGCGCTTGCGATACCGGTATCCTTTGCTGGAATGTTTGTTTTTGCTGACATGGCAGGTATTACAATTAATGTGATCAGTCTATTCGGAATGATCCTCGTGATAGGAATCCTTGTGGATGACGGGATCGTTATTGCCGAGAATATATATCGGAAGTTCGAACGAGGATACTCGCGTCTTGATGCTACAGTTGATGGAACAATGGAAGTGCTTCCTGCCGTTTTCTCAGCTATATTAACCACCGTCATCGCTTTCTCCTCTTTCTTTTTCATCGAGGGTACACTCGGAGATTTTTTCCAGGATATGGCAGTCGTCATTATACTAACTCTTATATTCTCTCTCATAGAGGGCGCTTTTATTCTTCCGGCTCACATTGGAAACTCTAAAGCTTTAAGGAGAGGGTTTAAACCAAACAAGCTAGAACGTGGAATGCGAAAAGTCCTCAACGGATTTCGTGATACTTTTTATGCTCCTGTTCTGAAATTCACTTTACGCCGTCCTTGGATTTCCTTCAGTGTAATCTTTTCTATATTCTTAATTACTGTGCCTGGTCTTATCGGTGGAGGGTTCGTTAAAACGACATTCTTCCCATTTATTGAAGGTGATAATCTAAATGTAACCCTTACCATGCAAGCTGGAACAAGAGAGGGGATAACACTTGAGAAGTTAAACAGAATTGAAAAAGCTGTTTGGGAAGTAAATGATGAGTTCAACTCAGAACGCAATGATACTCTTGAGACTATTGTCTCTATTGATAAAAAAGTAGGACCCAAAGCGCATTTAGGCTCTCTCAACATTCAGTTTTTAGATGGAGAAAATCGAGGGGTCCAGAGTACGGAAATAACGTCTAGGATCCGAGAGAAGGTAGGTGTTGTTTATGGTGCTGAAAACCTCAGTTTCGCGGCTTTTTCACCATTTGGTAGAGCGGTTTCAGTTTCGCTTTTAGGCAACGATCTTGAAACTCTCGAGGCGGCTACACGTGAGCTTAAAGCTGAGATGCATAAGCGTGATGATTTAAAAGACATCTCAGACAGCAATCAAGAGGGACTGCAGGAAATCAGTGTGAGTCTGCTACCTCGTGCTTATCATCTTGGTTTTAATGAGAGTGAAGTTTTAGCCCAAATACGACAAGCCTTTTATGGCTTGGAGGTGCAAAGACTTCAGAGAGGACGTGACGAAGTTCGCATTTGGGTGAGACTCGATGAACGAGATAGAGCTTCTATTGGGTCACTTGAAAATTTCCGTCTCCGCACTGTAACAGGGGATGAGATTCCTTTCACGGAAATATGTAAAATCAACGTAGAACGCGGAATTTCGGCTATTAATCGCATTTATGGCATGCGTGAAGTTCAAGTATCTGCAGATTTGGCAAACCCCAAATCAAGTGCAACAGACATCGTGTCAGAACTGAAAGCAGTAATCGTTCCGCCTATCTTATCTCGTTACCCCAATGTCCGTGTGAGTTATGAAGGCCAAAATCGCGAAGTAGCAAAGTCTCAAAACTCTATCAAAAAGGTAATGCCGTTAATTTTTGCCTTAATGTTCTTAGTCATCGTCCTCACCTTTAGATCTCCATTACAGGGATTGGCAATCTTCGCTTTAATCCCATTTGGCTTGGTAGGGATCAGTCTAGGCCATTGGCTTCTTGATGCCCAGTTGAGTTTATTTTCTTTTCTTGGGTTGCTAGCACTTATTGGAATTCTCGTAAACGACGCACTCGTTTTTGTAGCTGCATATAACAGCTATTTAAAGGAAGGAATGACGGTAAACGAAGCAATTTGGGAATCGGGCATGAATAGATTTCGTCCCATCGTACTCACCTCAGTGACTACTGTTGCCGGCCTTGCTCCTTTAATGCTTAATAAAAGTTTCCAGGCCCAATTCCTAATTCCGATGGCGATATCCGTTGCATTCGGGCTCCTCTTTGTGACCGTGATTATCCTAATTCTTCTTCCTGTCTATTTGAAGTGGATTAATCCTTTGCATAGAAGTTGGATCTGGATTTCAGATGGCAGATGGCTATCCTCTAAGGATGCTGAACCCTCAATCAGAGAAAAGCACCATGCTGCATCACTTGAATCTGAACTCGGCGTCATGACTAACCCTGAAAACCCGGCAGACAAATGAAGAATTTAACCTACCTCTCGCTGGCAGTTTTAGGATTTCTCTTTTCGCTGACGAGCTTGAGTGCTCAAGAAACCATGTATAGTCCACTTAGCCTTGATGAGGCAGTTCATCGTGCGCTCGAGTCGAACTTCGGCATTAGGACTGCTCATTTGCGCACAGAAGCTTCAGCAACCAGTAACAGTTGGGGCGCTGCGGGTGCCCTCCCTAATCTCTCCACTTTCGTTACGGGCTCCACTTCCGTTTCAGACCAAACACAGAACCCCACATCTTTCATCCAAGAGAAATTTGAAACTGACGGTCTCAACACTGGCGTAAATTTCAATTGGATTTTATTTGATGGAATGGGAATGTTTGCTTCGAAGTCACGTCTTGCCCTCCTCGAGTCTCAGTCAGAAGGACAAGCAGCACTCATTATCGAACAAACTGTTGAAGCTGTTGACAGAACCTATCACAACGTTCTTCTTCAAACAGAACTTCTCAGTGTCCTTGCCGAGTCGATGTCGCTTAGTCGTCAACGCCTTAACGAGATTAAATTAAGTGAATCGTACGGTGCTGCTGGCACCTTTGATCGATTGCAGTTTGAAAATGCAATTCTAGCCGACAGTACTTCGTGGCTCCAGCAAGGAGTCGCTGTTAAATCCTCGTTTCGCAATCTTAATCTCTTAATGGGAGATGCTGAGAACATGCTTTGGATTCTGACAGATAAACTGGTTTCACCACCTGAACTACCCAGTCCTTCAGACATAAGTCTCGCTGTTTTATTAGATAATACGAGTTTACAAAATGCTTTGCTATCACAGAGTATTTCACAAAGCGGCGTCAAGCACGCTCAATCCTTCCTCTATCCGGTACTTGGCCTAAATGCTTCTTTCTCCAATGCTTTTTCTAATTTTTCTTCAGAAGAAGCAAATTTGGAGGCGTCGGGACGTTCCGTGAACACCTCTGCTCTTCTAACACTCAACTTCAACCTGTTAAATGGTGGGGCCACACGTCGTTCTATTTCTCTCGCAAAAATCCAATCAGACATTTCCGCCTTGGATGTTGAAAACACCAGATATCAGGCGAGCTCTATTGCCAACAATGCTTACGACAGGTACACGTTAGGGGCATCTGTTCACGAGCTAAGTGTTCGAGCATCTCGAAACGCGTCAACATCATTAGAGATCGCTGAGAACTCCTATAAAAACGGTGTAATCAACGCCCTTGACTATAGAGCTCTAGAAGTTGCTCTACAAAGGGCGAGAGTAAATGAACTTAGCGCTCTCCTTCTTTGGCGTGGAGCGTACGTTGAAGTTCAGAGACTGATGGGAGCACTCAGAGCGCCATTAATGGCCGAGTGATTTCGAAAGTCAGTCAAGTAAATTAGGAGCAGTCGTTGTCAGAGTCCAGCCTGAGCAAGGTGGCTTTCGCGTTTTGCTTCTGCGAGATCGGCGGCAACCATTTCAGAGCAGAGATCTTGCCAAGGCGTTTCAGCTTTCCATCCAAGATTCGTATGCGCTTTAGATGCGTCACCTACCAATGTATCAACTTCTGATGGGCGATAATAGCGTGGGTCTATTTTTACAAGAACAGCTCCTGAATCTATGCAGATGCCGCACTCATCACTTCCTGTTCCTTGCCAACGTAAAGAAACTCCCGTTTCTGCGAAAGCCCTCTCTGTGAATTCACGTACTGAAATCTGAGTTCCGGTTGCTAAAACATAATCGTCCGGCACATCTT
>Ga0308020_1000060_pt1 | contig 30788 bp, 21 predicted proteins | sample Neamet349_FD_201302 | JGI IMG/M metagenome (GOLD analysis project Ga0308020, IMG submission 201302) | Marine microbial communities from water near the shore, Antarctic Ocean - #349 | ecosystem: Environmental > Aquatic > Marine > Unclassified | place: Southern Ocean | collected 2014-10-02
ATATATTTTGGAGATAATTTCCGAGTAAAAGATGGCAGTACAAACCGACTTTCAATAAGCTCAAATGGAACTATGAGCAATTTTGGGAATACATTTAATTCTGGGCCAATAAATTTAGATGAGGGTAGTAAAATAGTTTTTGATGTTGATGGTGATAATTGGAATTATATTTATGCTAATTCAGGAAATACTGATATGGCAGTTGGAGGAACTCTTACTTTAATAAATATAGAAGAAAATTTATTTGGAGATATAAAGTTAGAAAATATTTATAGCATTATAAATGGTTCAACTTCAAGTAACGCTACATTTATTCCTGTTTATACAGATTCTGCAAGTAGCACTGTTCCAAGACTATTGAGAGAGCAAACACCAGCACAGTTTTTATCAAATGCTGGAGCTATAACAGGAGCAGGAGCAAGTGGTAGAGTAGCCTTTTTTACAGGAACTCGAACGCAAGCATCTGACGACTTGTATTGGAACTCAACTCAAAATGCTTTAGGTATAAACGTAAACCCAACTTCAGGAACAGCTGGACATTTACAAATGCCAGGAACTACAAACAGTGGTGGTAAATCAATATTTATAAACACTACTTTATCTTCAACTTACGGAGCTTTAGGTATAGATGTTAAAACTCCGAGATACGGTAGCGCAATTCAATTAACAAGCAATCAAACTTCAGGTTCTACTGTAATGAAGATACTTAGGTATACTGGAACTCAAGTTGGAAGCATTGTCGCAAACAATGGATCAACAAGTTTTAACACAAGTTCTGATCGTAGGTTAAAGGAAAAAATAACAAAAACTCTGGATGGCGCTGGGGAAGTATTAGATCAATTGCGCCCATGTAGATTTACCTTTGTTGATCCTAAAGATCCGTTTGCGTTCGGTCCTAATGTCGCTGGTTTTATAGCAGATGAGTTACAAGAGGTTGTTCCAGATGCAGTTTCAGGTCTTGCAGGCGAAGTAGATAATAATAGAGAGTCTCCAAATTTTGGCCAACCGATATATCAACAGGTTGATGCGACTAAATTAATTCCTTATTTAACGCAAGCTATTAAAGATTTACAAGCAAGAGTAACCAGTATAGAGAAAAGACTACCAAGAGAGCCTGGCCCAAGGGAGTTTAAAGAATTATAAATTATAAGAAAAATATACTTATATTTGTATTAAGTTTAATAAATAAAATATAATCAAATGTCAAAACAATTAAGTAAAGAGCAGTTAGAATTATTACAGGGTTTACAAAAACAATTTAATGATTCAAAATTTGAAATTGCAGATTTAGAAATTAAAAAAGCAGATCTTATATCTGGAATAGCTGGTATCAAAGAAAAATTCGCAGAACAAGAGAAATCTTTAATGAAGGAATTTGGTAAAAATGCAGTTATTAACTTACAAACAGGTGAGGTTAAAGACGAAGAAGAAAAGCCTTTAAAGGCAGTAGAATAAAACAACATGGCAAAAATTAGCAACACATCAGCGTATCCTAACATTAGCAATCTTGATGCAGCAGATTATTTAATTATAACTGACGCGGAAAATAATCTAATGACAAAAACAGCAACACTTGCACAAGTATCAAGTTTAGTTGCTCAACCGTATACGTCTTACGTGGCTAATTTTTCTCAAAGCGGAACAGCTGATCCAGTTGCTTCAGAACTTCAAAACACAACAGGCTTATCTTTTACATGGACACGAAATAGTTCAGGAGTTTACGACATAACACCAAGCAGTCCTTTTAAGTCAGGTAGAGCCTGGTGGATGATTGCTGGATTTGGTGCTGCTGAAGATAAGCAGGTTTTTGGAAAATTTGTAGGTGTTACGTTTTCACGATTTGTAAACATAGATACTACAACTGGTGTTACAGAGGACAGCATTGATGAAGGTCATGTAGAGATAAGAATCTACCTATAAACAAATGGACATAAGAAAAATTTCAATCGGAGCAGATTACAAGTCTGGAGCTATGCATTACATAGTTGGTCAGGATGTTTTAGGCGGTAGTTATGGGATACATCTTATACAGCATGACGTTTCTTCAGAGTCTTATAAAATATGGATTATGAAGCAAGATGAAATTTTACTTTGGAAAGAATTTAAATGCACCCTCCCTATATCTTTAGAATATAATATTAATTTTTAATATGAAAAAAATTATTAAAAAAGATTGGAAAGATATACTTTGGGAAAAAATGTCAAAAGACGAAAAAGAAAAACCAAGTGTATTTGATAAAAAAACAGTTTTAAAAACTGAAAATAATTTAGTCTAAATTAAATAAAATGAAATCTCCTTACTCGTTTATTGTAAAACCTTATAATAATAAGAGATACGATAATACAAAAAAATATGGTGAAACTGATTTTATCATAAGTACTTCAGAAGAAGACCATAGCGCGTCTAATCGTTATGCTGTTGTAGTATCAACACCTATAGATTACTCAGGGCCTGTAAAAGAAGGAGACACCCTTTTAGTTCATCATAATGTATTTAAGTTTTATAACGATATGCAGGGCCGAAGAAAAAGCGGTAAAAGTTATTTTAAAGATGACTTGTTTTTTGTTGATCCTGATCAATTCTTTTTATACAAACAAAATAAAGAATGGAAAGGTTATAATAAATATTGTTTTATAAAACCATCTGCTTCAAAAGATTCTTTTATTAAAAAATCTATTACAGAAGAACCTTTGTTCGGAACTATTAAATACATTAACGATCAGCTTTTAAGTATGGGTTTAAAAGTTGGTGATGAGATTTCTTATCAACCAGAAAGTGAATATGAATTTAATGTTGATGGAGAAAGACTTTATAGGATGTTTACCAACAATATAACTTTTTCTTTATGATATATATTGTAGATGATTTTGTGCAAAAAAATCTTTTTGAAATAGCCAATAAACATTTAGACAGTAATGAGTTTAAAAAAACTGAAGCTGGAAACAAAGATTTTCATATTCAACAATCAAATGAAGAGTTTGATAAATACATAACACAAAAAATATCTATTATTGAGGGTAAGGAAATTAAAAATATTTTAAGTTTTTTTAGAATTGCTACAGATAAATTAGACGTTTCTTGGCGTATTCATTCTGATTTAAATATTAAAGGTGAGAAACCTGATAGAGCTTTAGTTCTTTATTTATCGCCCAGAGAAAAAGAAAATTTGCATGGTACAGCATTATGGGAACATGATGTTTATGGTAGAGAGTTACCTAAAGATATTAGTGATACTGATTATGATAAAATAATAAAAGTAGATGCTAATAATTTAGATAGATGGAGATTAAGTACGGTTGTTGGTTATGAAGAAAATAGATTGGTTTCATATCCTTCAAGTTATTTTCATAGCAAATATCCTAATGTATCTTGGGAAGAAGGTAGAAAGGTTTTTGTAATGTTTTACAAAGTTTCTGATTATGAATAAAAAAAATATTAATAAATAAAAATCTGATTGGGAGGATAAAGCAGATAAACTAAAACTTAAATATAATCGAAATCAAGATGGATATAAAAAACATAAAAAGAGAGATTATAAAAGCTGGTGAGTTAGCTGTACAGCAATTAATTAAAGTGGCAAAGGCAGATATTATTAAATATGATAGTGAAGATGACCTTGCGGCAGATAAATTAAAAAACGCAGCGGCAACAAAAAAATTAGCAATATTTGATTCGTTTGAAATATTAAAAAGAATACAAGAAGAAAAAGATTTATTAGAAGGAGTTGATACTAAAGTAAATAACACACCAAAGGGATTTGCAGAAAGAAAGTCAAAATAAACTATATATTGAGCTTATTAACATAGTTCCAAAAAATGTTTTGTCTATAAAAAACAAAGCTAAATCATGGTCTTATGGTTATAATGAAAAATATAATTTTGTTGTTATTTCACGCACAGGTCAAATTGATCAAATAATAAACATACAAGGATTAAACATTGCTCTTCCTAAAATATCTAAAGAAGTATATAAGAGGTCTGAAAAAAAAGACGAACAACACTGGTCTCCTCAAGAAATACCAAAACCTTTAAAAAAAATAAAGTCTATTTTTCAATGGCATGATGCTCCTGCAAGTTTTAAAAATGAGTGGGTTGATTACATAGAAAGTCAATTTGATTATAGAGAACAAGGTTATTGGTTTATGAATAATGGGAAACCTACATACATAACTGGTTCTCACTGGATGTACATACAGCATACTAAAATTGATGTTGGTCTACCTGACTTTAGGGAAGCAAATAGAATTTTTTATATACATTGGGAAGCTTGCAAGGCCGATAAAAGAAGTTTTGGTAATGATTATTTAAAAATTAGACGTTCAGGTTTTTCGTTTATGGCTTCCGAGGAGTGTGCAAATATAGGCACGATTACAAAAGACGCAAGGATAGGTATATTGTCTAAAACTGGTTCTGACGCAAAAAAAATGTTTACCGATAAGGTTGTCCCTATATCAAATAATTATCCTTTCTTTTTTAAACCTATTCAGGATGGTATGGATAAACCAAAAACTGAATTAGCTTTTAGAGTTCCAGCTTCTAAGATTACTAAAAAAAATATGTATTTAAATGAAGATCAAGAGCTTGAAGGTTTAGATACAACAATTGACTGGAAGAATACAGGAGATAATAGTTATGATGGTGAAAAATTAAAATTATTAGTTCATGATGAAAGTGGTAAATGGGAGCGACCAGACAATATCTTAAACAACTGGCGAGTTACGAAAACGTGTTTACGTTTAGGTAGTAAGGTTATTGGGAAATGCATGATGGGTTCAACATCAAACGCATTAGATAAAGGTGGATCTAATTTTAAAAAATTATATTACGACTCTGATGTTACTAAACGTAACTCAAACGGACAAACAAAAAGCGGATTGTATAGTCTGTTTATTCCTATGGAATGGAATATGGAAGGATTTATTGATATGTATGGAATGCCTGTTTTTGAAACTCCTGAAAAGCCTATAAAGGGAATAGATGGTGAAATGATAAATCAAGGAGCTATTAATTATTGGCAAAACGAAGTGGATTCTTTATCTAATGATCCAGATGCATTGAATGAATTTTATAGACAGTTTCCAAGAACTGAGTCTCACGCATTTAGAGATGAAAGTAAGCAGTCAATATTTAATCTTACTAAAATATATCAACAAATAGACTACAACGATTCTTTAATAATAGACAGATATGTTACTCAAGGATCTTTTTCTTGGGAAAATGGAATTAAAGATACAAGGGTAATTTGGTCACCAAATAAAAGAGGAAGATTTTTTGTATCTTGGTTACCAGAAAAGGCATTACAAAACAATGTTATTACTAAAAATGGAAAGCGATATCCAGGTAATGAACACTTAGGTACATTTGGATGTGATTCATATGATATTTCAGGAGTTGTAGTTGGAAAAGGATCTAACGGTTCTTTGCATGGCTTAACAAAGTTTAATATGGGTAACGCTCCAAGTAATGAGTTTTTTTTAGAATATATAGCTCGGCCTCAAACTGCTGAAATATTTTTTGAAGAAGTACTTATGGCTTGTGTGTTTTTCGGAATGCCAATATTATGTGAAAACAATAAACCTCGTTTATTGTATCATTTAAAAAATAGAGGTTACAGAGGTTTTAGTATAAATAGACCTGATAAAACATTTAATAAATTATCTAAAACTGAAAAAGAATTAGGTGGGATTCCCAACTCAAGTGAAGATGTGAAACAATCACACGCTTCTGCAATAGAATCATACATAGAAAAATATGTTGGTTTAGATATGGAGGGGAGTTATAGAGATAAAGATGATATGGGTATATGTTATTTTCATAGAACTTTAGAAGACTGGGCCAAGTTTGATATAAATAACAGAACCAAGTTTGATGCTTCTATTAGTTCAGGTTTAGCTATAATGGCGAATCAAAAGCACTTGTACACCCCTGCTAAAGAAAAATCAAAAATAAGCATTAACTTTGCAAGATATAATAATACAGCCTCGGTTAGTCAATTACTTAACAAATGAAAGATGTAAATATACAAGTTAACTCTGCTGCTTTTCCTGATCAATTTGAATCGGATTCCGTAAAAGGTCAAATGGAGTTTGGATTGAAAGTAGGACAAGCAATACAGTATGAGTGGTTTAGGAGAGATAGTGGTTCATGTAGGTTCTATAATCAATGGGCAGACTTTAATAGATTAAGGCTTTATGCCAGAGGAGAGCAATCTATTGCTAAATATAAAAATGAAATTTCAGTAGATGGTGATCTAAGTCACTTAAACTTAGACTGGACTCCAGTGCCAATTATTCCTAAATTTGTTGATATAGTTGTTAACGGAATGTCTGATAGGTTATTCAAAATAAAAACATATGCTCAAGATGCTATGTCAGCAGAAAAAAGAAATGTTTTTCAAGACATGATTCAAGCCGACATGGTTTCAGCTCCTGTATTACAGCAGTTAGAAAAAGATTTTGGAGTACCTGTTTTTAGTGTAGCAGAGGAAGAACTTCCAGGGAATGATCAAGAGATGGAGTTGTATATGCAAATGAAATATAAGCCAGCTATTGAGATTGCTCAAGAGGTAGGTATTAATACTTTGTTAGATGAAAATCATTATCAAGATATAAGAAAACGAGTTGATTACGATCAAACAGTTATAGGTATTGGAATGTGTAAACATATGTTTCTACCTGGATCTGGAGTTAAGATTGATTATGTTGATCCAGCAAATGTGGTTTATAGTTATACTGAAGATCCTTATTTTAAGGACAACTTTTATTGGGGTGAAATAAAAACAGTTCCGATTGGGGAGTTAATAAAAATAGATCCAGATTTATCTCTTGCAGATTTATCAGAAATTTCTAAATACAGTCAAGATTGGGCGCAATATTATGATGGAGCGCAAGCTTTTAATAATAGTATGTTTAATAAAGATACTGCTACATTATTATATTTTAATTATAAGTCTACACATTCTTTTGTTTATAAAAAGAAAAGAATGCCAGATGGTAGTTTTAAGACTGTAGAAAAAGACGATTCTTTTAATCCTCCACAAGAAATGATGGATGAGGGTAATTTTGAGAAAGTAACTAAACGAATTGATGTTTGGTATGATGGTGTAATGGTTATGGGTACTAACATTATGCTTAAATGGAAATTGAGCGAAAATATGGTTAGGCCAAAATCTGCAAATCAATATGCAAGACCAAATTATATAGCGTGTGCGCCAAGAATGTACAAAGGTTCTGTAGAATCTTTAGTTCGTAGAATGATTCCATTTGCAGATTTAATTCAAATGAGTCACTTAAAAATACAACAAGTAGTTTCAAGAGTAGTTCCTGATGGAGTGTTTATTGATGCTGATGGTTTAAATGAGGTTGACTTAGGTACTGGAGCTGCATATAATCCTGAAGACGCATTACGTTTGTATTTTCAAACAGGTAGTGTTATCGGTAGGAGCTATACTCAAGATGGAGAATTTAACAATGCAAAAGTTCCAATTACTCAGCTAACAGCTTCAAGTGGAGCAGGTAAAATGCAAATGCTTATAGGTAACTATAATCATTACTTAGATATGATAAGAGCTGTAACAGGCTTAAATGAAGCGCGTGATGGATCAAGTCCTGATCCAAATTCTTTAGTAGGGGTTAATAAATTAGCTGCATTAAATTCAAATACAGCTACAAGGCATATATTACAAGCGAGTCTATATATGACAAGAAGTTTGGCTGAATGTTTATCTATAAGAATGGCAGATATATTAGAATATGCTGATTTTAAAGATGAGTTTGCTATGCAGATTGGAAAATATAATTTGCAAATTATTGATGAAATAAAAGATTTGTATTTATTTGATTTCGGAATATTTATTGAAATGTCTCCAGATGAAGAGGAGAAGGCTATGCTGGAACAAAACATTCAAATGGCTTTATCTCAGAAGAATATAAGTTTAGAGGACGCGATTGATATCAGAGAGATTCATAATTTAAAAATGGCAAATCAGCTATTAAAATTAAAACGTAAGCAAAAAGAAGAAAGAGAACAGCAAATGCAAATGCAACAGCAAGAGATGCAGTCGCAACAACAAATGCAAGCACAAGAAGCTGCTGCTCAACAACAAATGCAAATAGCTCAAGCCACTTCTGCGGCTAAAATGGAAACAATGACTGCTCAAAATCAAATGCAAATTCAAAAAATGCAAATGGAGGCTCAGTTAAAAACTAAATTAATGGAGGTAGAATTTAACTACCAAATGCAATTACAAGGTGTTGAGCAATCTCAATTAGAAGACAGAGAAAAAAGTAGAGAAACAAATAAAGCTGATAGATTAAATAATCAATCATCTAATCAATCAAGAATGATAGAACAAAGAAAACGTAATCTACCTTCTATTAATTTTGAATCTAATGAAGATAGTTTAGATGGGTTTGATTTTGCGGAATTTAATCCAAGATAAACTACTTAAAATTATAATTAAATTAGTATTAACTTTGTTAAAAATAAAATCAAATGGAATTTAAAGTAAAAGAAGTAACAAAAGAAGAGAAGTCTCGTGTTGAAGTAGAGAATGATTTACTAAAAGCACATGAAGAAAAATTTGACGATTCAGCAAATAAAGAAACTGGAATAGATAAAATTAATTTATCTAATATTAATTCAACCGAAGAAAAAGTTGAAGAAAAAGTTGAAGAAAAAGTTGAAGTAAACACACCGTCAGAGATAAATGACAGAGATGTTCTTTCATATATAAAAGATAGATACGACAAAGATATTGAATCTGTTGATGAATTATTTGCGGAAAAAGAGGCAAATGTAGATTTACCAGATGATGTGTCAGCGTATTTTAAGTACAAGCAAGAAACAGGTCGTGGAATTGAAGACTTTTATAATTTACAAAAGGATTTTGATTCTATGGATGATGATGCTGTACTGGCTAATTACTATTCATCAACTGAAGAAGGTTTAGATGAAATAGATATTCAAGATATTATTGAGGATAAATTCAGTTTTGACGAAGACCTGGATGAACCAAGAGAAATTAAGAAGGTAAAATTAGCTAAAAAACGTGAACTTTCTAAGGCAAAGAAGTTTTTAAATGAACAGAAAGATAAGTACAACATTCCTCTTGAGTCAAGTGGGGGTGCATTATCTGAAGATCAAGAAAAAAACATTAATGCTTATAAAAGTTATATAGAGGAATCTAAAAGTTTAGAAGAGGCAAACGGTAAAAAAGCTAAATTTTTTACAGACAGAACAAATGATGTGTTTAACAGTGATTTCAAAGGTTTTGATTTTAATGTGTCTGATAATAAACTTACTTTTAAACCAGGGACTGCGGAAGAATTAAAAAATGTTCAATCTAATGTTGGTAATTTTATCGGCAAATATTTAGATGAAAGTGGATTAATTAAAGACGCTGTAGGTTATCATAAGGCTTTATCGGTAGCGATGAATCCTGATAAATTTGCTCAATATTTTTATGATCAAGGTGTAGCTAACGCTGTAGATGATGTTTCAAGAAAATCTAAAAACATTAATATGGATCTTAGACAACAATCTCAAACTGTTTCAAAAGATGGAATGAAAATACGCCCTGTGACTACTAATAATCGTAATGAGCATGGAAGAGGACTCAAAATTAGAAGTAGTAAAAATAATTAATTTAAAATAATAAAAAAATGGCAGTAAATTTAACACCAGGATTTGACTTGCAACCAAGTGCGCAGCAAACTCCTTTATCAACAAACTACATAAACAACTTTGATTTCTTAAATCAGTATCTTCCAGATACTTACGAAAAGGAATTTGAGCGTTATGGAAACAGATCAGTAGCATCATTCTTGAGAATGGTAGGAGCTGAAATGCCTTCTAACTCGGATTTAATTAAATGGGCAGAACAAGGTAGATTACACACAAAATATCAAGGATGTACTTCTGCTTCAGCAGCAGGTGCAGTAGATGGTGTTTGGACAGTTCCAGGAGTAGGAGCAGCGCCAGGAGCTGGAGCTAACAATCCTACTAACTTTAATCCACAGTTAAATGCTAATTCAGGTATTTTAGCTACACTTAGAGTTGGACAAACTGTAATGATTTCTGACAATACAGTTGGATCAACATTACAGAATAAAGCAATTATCAAAGTAGCTCCAACTTCAGCAGCTCCAGGAACATTTACTGTAGCTTATTATGAAGCAGGCGGTCAAGCAATGGCAGCAGCAGCAGGATGTGATATTTTTATCTATGGTTCTGAATTTGCAAAAGGTACTAACGGAATGGTTGGTTCTAACGAGTCTGATGACTTTATTTTTGACAACAAGCCAATTATTATCAAAGACAAATATTCTGTTTCTGGTTCTGATATGGCTCAGATTGGTTGGATTGAAGTTACATCTGAAGCAGGTGCAACAGGATACTTATGGTATTTGAAATCTGAACATGATACAAGATTACGTTTTGAAGATTACTTAGAGACAGCAATGGTGGAAGCAGTTCCAGCAGACGCAGCTTCTGGTGCGGCAGATTTCTTACAAGGTGTGGGAGTAGGTGCAGGTGCAGCTAATCTTTCAGGATCTGATGGTATCTTCTACGTGGTAGGAAATAGAGGTAATGTATTCGGTGGTGGAAACCCAGTTGCTTTAGCTCAATTTGACAATGTTATTCAAAGACTTGACAAGCAAGGTTCTATTGAAGAAAATGTAATTTTTGTAAACAGACAATTCTCATTTGATATTGATGATATGTTGGCATCACAAAACTCTTATGGAGCAGGTGGTACTTCTTATGGTTTATTTGACAATGATAAGGATATGGCTTTGAACTTAGGTTTCACAGGATTCCGTAGAGGTTATGACTTTTACAAGTCTGATTGGAAATACTTAAACGATCCTACAATGAGAGGTGGAGTAAATGCAGGAGCAATCAATGGACTTTTAGTTCCAGCTGGTTCAACAACTGTATATGACCAAATCTTAGGAAAGAACGCAAAACGTCCTTTCTTACACGTTCGTTATAGAGCTTCTGAAACTGAAGATAGACGTTACAAAACTTGGATTACTGGTTCTGCTGGTGGTGCAAGAAATAGCGATCTTGATGCAATGGAAGTAAACTTCTTGAGTGAAAGAGCTGTATGTACTTTAGGTGCAAACAACTTCTTCTTATTCCAAGATGCATAGTAAATAGTAGTAATACTTACCCTCGTTATAATGACGAGGGTAATTATTTTTTATAAATCAAATTAAATTATATTATAATGTCAAAACAAAAAGAAAAGTACGAAAACAAAGCCTATAGACTTTCAGGCAACCAGTATCCACTTTCATATATGCTGGCTTCAAGGCATTCAAGTAGATCTCCTTTATTACATTTTGATGAAGAACAAGGTATTAACAGACCTCTTCGTTATGCAAGAAACCAGAGAAGCCCATTTGAGGATGAGCAAGATGGTAATGCAATTTTAGAGCCTATTGTTTTTGAAGATGGTATGTTAATGGTTGAGAAACAAAATCAATCATTACAAAAATTCTTACACTATCATCCAAGTAATGGAATGGTGTTTGAAGAAATAAATAATTCTCGCGATGCGTCTGTTGAATTAGAATACGTTGAAGCGGAGTTAAATGCTCAAATAGAAGCTAAAAAAATAACTACTGATGTAAATAAATTAACTTCAGTATGTAGAGTTTTAATGGGTAATGGTGTAGACAATATGACTATTCCAGAATTAAAAAGAGATATTCTTTTATACGCTAAATCAAGACCAGAAGATTTTATGAATACCATAAATGATCCAATGTTAGAATTAATGGATACAATCCATCAATTTGTAATAGCAGGTTTTATTGCGTTTAGAAATAACAATAAAGATGTTTATTATAATTTACCTAACAATAAAAAGAAAATGCTAACAGTTCCTTACGGAGAAGATCCAAACTATATTGTTGGTTCTTTTTTACAATCAGATGAAGGACTTGAGGTTTATAAACTTTTAAAAAATAAATTAAAGAATAAAAAGTAAAAAATCAACTAACCGAAAAATAGCTACCTTAAAAGGGTGGCTTTTTTTTTGCTATATTTGTACTTTATTAACCCATTAAAAACTTTTTATAAAATGGTAAAATTTCTTAAAATTACGAATGCTCCTATTACTGGTCAATTGATCAGTCTTGATGGAGTAAAAGCGGTTGCTACAGCAACAGCTACGGCAGTAACAGTTACAATCGATTATGTTGATGGAACTACTACTACAATTACAACAGCAGCTCAAGTAGCTCATGATGTTTACAACTCTATATTAGAGAATATAGAAGTAGCATTAGCTACATCTTGGCAGAAGCCTTATTATGAGGTAAGTCTTCCAAAAGCTGTGACAAGTATTCTTAATGCATAACAGCATTAATTAAGAATACAGCAATACAATCATACTTTAATTAATCAAGAGGTTACAAAAAAAAGTAACCTCTTTTTTTTTGCTATCTTTGTAAAAAGAATTAATTATGCCAATAAACGAAGTACGAAACACTGTATTAGCCATAGCAAATAAAAATAATTATGGATATATATCTCCTCAAGATTTTAATTTATATGCTCAACAATCTCAAATGGATATGTTTGAGGATTATTTTTATCAATACAACAATCAAATAGTAAAAGAAAATCAAAGAATTTCAGGTACTGGTTATGCGGATATTACAAAAGGATTAGCAGAGGTTATAGATACTTTTTATGTAAATATTCCTTTATTAAATAATCCTGGGATTATAGGAGCTGCAAGTATTGCACCAAATCTATATACACTACCTTCTGATTATTATTTGATTAATAAGATGTTGGTGTTTACTAAAGTATTGGCTTCAGGAGTAACAACTTCGACCAATGGCGCTGCTACAGCGGTAAACGACACTACAGCGGATTTTATTGCGGCAGGAGTAGCTGTTGGGGATATTGTTTCTGCAATTTCAAATGGAGCGGTTTATAACACCGTAATTTCTACAGTTGTAAACGCAACAAATCTTTTAGTCTTTGCAACAGCAGGTGAAACAGTTTGGGATAATGTAGGAAAAAGTTACAATATATATTCAGCCAATGATATTGTTGAAGCAGAAAGAGTAGCACAAAGTAAAATTACAATGTTAAACAACTCTGTTTTAACAAAACCAAATATAAGCTATCCAGCATACACTCAAAATGCTCTCGTAGCAGAAGCTTTTCCTATTACGATAAATACACCTGGAAGATTTACATCACAGTACATTAGATATCCTTTAGCTCCAAACTGGACTTATGCTGTTTTATTGGCTGGAGAACCTTTGTTTGACGCTTCAGCGGCTGATTATCAAGACTTTGAATTACCTCTTTCTGATGAACCTATGTTAATAGCTAAGATTTGTCAATACGTAGGTCTTGAAATAAGAGAAGCTGATGTAGTTGCTTTTGGGAAGGATATGGAGGTTTCAGATAATCAACAACAACAATAATAATTATGGCATATATAAATGATTTCGCATATTATCAAAATTCAGGTGCTGCTCCAACTGATGCAAACTGGGGTTCTTATCAATTTCTTTCTTTAGCTGATATAGTCAATAATTTTATGTTGATGTATCAAGGTAATCATGAATTAATAAACAACTTAGAACGGTATCAAGTTTTGTTTCATGCTAAAAGAGGAATACAAGAACTAAATTATGATGCAATGAAGGAGATAAAAATTCTTCAATTAGATATTACAGATCAATTACGTTTTGTATTACCTCCAGATTATGTTAACTGGGTTCGTATTTCTCAATTTGTAAATGGAATATTACATCCATTGTCAGAAAACATTCAGACAAATTGGTCTTCTGCATATTTACAAGACAATCAATCAAATGTATTATTTGATCAAGATGGTAATGCATTAAGTCCTCAAGAGTCAGAGTTGAATTTAAATCAAATGTCAGCTACAGCTCCAAGTATATACTTGAACTCCAGTAGTCCTTACAACAACTCTGAAGGATGGTGTATAGATGGTGTATGGTGTTTTAATTACGCTGTAGGCGCGCGTTTTGGTTTAAATACAGAGACTGCAAATTCTAATCCAACATTTACAATAAACAAACAAGCAGGTGTTATTAATTTTAGTAATATTATAGCATCATCTTCTATTGTTTTAGAATATGTTTCGGATGGAATGGAAAATGGAGTAGACACAGATGTTCACGTAAATAAACTCTTTGAGGAATACATTTATGCGTACATTAGATATACTATTTTAAACGGAAGAGTAGGTGTTTCAGAGTACGTTATTAATAGAGCAAGAAAAGACAGATCTTCTTTATTGCGAAATGCAAAAATTAGATTAAGTAATATACACCCTGGCAGACTTTTAATGAACTTGAGAGGTCAGAATAAATGGATAAAATAATATGGCTAAATCAGAAATAGTTACAACTAATTTTACCGCAGGTAGAATGAATAAATCTATCGATGAAAGATTACTTCCTCCTGGGGAGTATATTGATGCTTTAAATGTTCGTTTAGGAGCTACAGAAACTACTGAAATAGGTGCTGTAGAAAACTCCAGAGGTAATGAACAGTTAACTACAATTCAATTTGAAGGTGTCTCGTTGTCATCAACAGCAATATGTATAGGAGCTTATGAGGATGGGATGAGAGAAAACATCTATTGGTTTATACATGACAAAGATTTTCCCTCAAAAGCTGAAGGTATTGATTTAATAGTTTCTTTTAATACTCAAAATCAAGTTGTTCAATATCACGTAGTTTCTACTCAAGTATTAAATTTTGATCCTAAGTTTTTAATAACAGCAGTTGATTTAGTGGATGGAGAATTATTGTTTTTTACAGACGATATAAATCCTCCAAGAATGATTAATATAGGTAGAAATTATCCTAATCCAATTGGTAACACAGATCAGATTGTTGAAGAAGATATATCTGTAATAGTTAAACCTCCTGGTTTTGAGGATGTTGTTGGAGGGAATATTACTTTACCAGCTCCAACTGTTGAACTTGTTACATTACCTGGTAATGAAAATTACTTAAAAGAAAGATTTGTTTGTTTTGCATATAGATATAGATATCAAGATAATCAATATAGCGCTACTTCTTTATTTACAAAACCAGCTTTTGCAGCAAGTACTTTTTCATTTGATCCAAGAAATTATTTAAATGGCGGTATGGTTAATAGGTATAACGGAGCGGTTATAACTTTTAATACTGGTAGTAAGCGTGTTTTAGAAATAGACTTATTATACAAAGAAACAACTTCAAACACTATTTTTGTAATAGAAAGATTCAAAAAAGAAGACTATGGATGGGCCGATGATACGTCTAAAACTTATTCGTTTACAAATAGTAAAATTTATACCACAATAGGTGGAGATGAATTATTAAGACAATACGACAATGTTCCAAGAACAGCAAAAGCTCAAACAGTAATGAGTAATAGATTGTTTTATGGAAACTTTGTTGATGGATATGATTTTAAAAGAAATAGTTCTGAAGGATCAAACATAGCGTTAGATTTTTCAACATCTTATGTTTCAAAAAATGTAGACTTTGTAACTTTGTCTCAGCCAAGCGTTGGAAATGGAGCTTCATATACTCTTTCTGGAACAACTGAAAGTATAGATAATAGTAAAATCACTATTAACTTATCGGAAATTTCTTCTAAGTTAAAACAAGGATCTGTAATAGGTTTTTCTTTTCGTTTTGAACACTCTAAATTAACTGGCACAACAACTACTACTTGTTACGCTGCTAATGAAGAGTTTAAAAACGCAAATTTTGCTATATCAATATCTATTACGTTAGAAGAAAATTACTCTTCTGTTTATGATTTTGCCAGTTCTGCTCAATTTAAAGACGCAATTGGAACAGGTATATTAACAGATGGTAGATTTAAGTCTATACTTTTAGCGGATACAGGAAGCTCTTTAACTGATTTATTTAATAATATTTTAGCTGTTCCTGCTGAAGAATGTGTTTTTATAAAATTTAATAGTAGTATAACTGATGCTACTGCACAGCAAGGATTTGCTTTAACTGCTGTAGTTCCAGGATCTGATACACTTGAGTTGCAGTTAATCGCAATGAACTATCAAAACATAGATGTTACTGATCCAGCAGCACCAATAACAACTAATATTTTTGAATTTTTTAGATTTGTTTCTGGAGAAGTTACTTTTACTTCTGATAATGATACCACAAGTTTACATAGTAATAGAGATTATGAGACAGGTATTGTTTACATGGATGAATATGCGCGAGCTTCTACTGTATTAGTTTCAGAGTATAATACAATATATATTGAACCTGCTAATTCTGTTAGTGTAAATTCAATTTTAGTTCAATTAAGTAGTATAGCTCCTTATTGGGCAAGCAAATATAAGTTTGTTGTCAAACCAAGTTTAGGAACATATGAAACTATATTTACAAATTTCTATTATGTAAGACCAAGTGACAATATGATTTTCTTTAAATTAGAAGGTGATAATGCTAATAAGGTTTCAAAGGGACAGACGTTAATAGTAAAAGCAGATGTAGATGGAGCTTTACCAAGGGTAGAAAAAATTACTGTTTTAGATATAACAGCAGAGGGTACGGATTTCTTAAAGATAGCTGGAGAGGTTGGCTTTGAAGAAATAAGCCAATTGCCTGGTTTATATATGAATGTTAAAAATCAAAATTTTAATGTTGCGATTCCTGATGATTCTGTTATAGATTATGGAGATCAAGTAGCAAATTCTGTAAGACAAGGTTGTAGTCCAGAGGGAAGAAATGTAGGGTATCCTTGTTTTACCACTCAATTTGATTCTGATGGAGTTATTACAGGAACAACACAGTATACTGTTCCAGCTGGTTCAATTATTAAATTAAAATTTAGAGCGCAAAGATCTTCAACTGGTTTTCCAGGTGGAGCTAAAGAATATACTTGGGAATGGGAGCAGCAGTTTGTGGCAAGTAGAGATTTTTTAGATTTAAAAAGATGGTATGATGGAGATAATGTAAATGTAGCATTAGCATCTCCTGGTAATGTAAATGGTTTTGGAGATGACGAAGTAGTCGCTTCTTATGATGCAGGATTTGTAAATGCATCAGTACCTCCACCTCAAAATGAATTTGGGTTTGCCTCAAACCTTCCTTGTGAAGGTTTTAAAGTAAGGTTAGGTTTTGTTCAAGATGTTCCAGGTGACGAAACCTCTCCGTTATACTTTGGTATAAATAGTGGTATACCTGGCGCAAACAGACAATTTGCTTCTCAAAGAAAATCAAGTATATCGGCTGATATTATTGTATTTAGAGCCAACACTTTAATGGTATTTGAATCAGAACCATTAGACGCAAATCCAGATTTATATTATGATGCAAGTCAAATGTTTGATATTGATGCTAATGGAAATCACTTGTCAGGAACAGGAGAGTTTGATCAAAACCAAACTTCTACACAAGATGCTGTTATTGGGTTAGATTTCGCAGATGTTTATACGTTTGGTAATGGTGTTGAAAGTTATAAGATAAAAGATCAATTAGCAGCTAAGAGTTTTCAGTTAGGCGAAAGGGTTTTAGCTGTATCTAATCAAGACTATAAAGAAACGGATAGATTTGAGGGAATGACTTATAGTGGAGTTTATAGTAGTAATAGTGGAACAAATAACTTAAATGAATTTAATTTAGGCTTAGTAAACTTTAAAGATTTAGAAACTTCTTATGGGCCTATTCAAAAAATGCACGCAAGAAAAACTGATATATTAGTTTTACAAGAAGATAAAATATCATATGTTTTAGCAAGCAAAAATTTATTGACTGATTCTACAGGAGGCGGTGTTGTTACATCTGTCCCTCAAGTCTTAGGAACTCAAATAGCTCGTATAGAAGAGTATGGTATTAGTTTTAATCCAGAAAGCTTTATAACTCATGGGTTTGATACTTACTTTACAGATTCAAAAAGAGGAGCTGTATTATTGCTGTCAGGAAACGCACAAGGAGGTCAAGGAGAAAGTTTGACTGTTATTTCCGATTCTGGAATGAGATCTTTTTTTAGAGATGAATTTTATAACAATTTAAATAATCAAAAATTAGGAGCATTTGATCCTTATATGGATGAGTATGTGTTGGCTATGAATCAAATACCAGTGCCTATTCCCCCTCAAGTAATACCATGTGGTACATCTATAAATAGAAGCGGTCTACCAGTTGGTACAGCTTTTCCTTCTACAGTAAATTTTGGAAATGTAATCGGAGATGTTTTAATTGGCTATAATGTAACTTCAGGAAGTATTACAATATCAGTATTATGGAACGGAACTACATTTACAAGTGGCACTTTAACTGGTTCAGGATCATACTCTTGGAGTAAGTCTTTAAATACACCAACTAATGCAGTTGTAACTGTTAATTCTATTGGTTCATCATCAAGTTTTATTATAGATTATAATTGCCCTACTCAAGTAAATATTACTGTTGTGAAGGTGGTTATGAACTCAAATGTTGATGCTAATAAATATATTCATAATGAATATTTCTGGGAAAACTCTACGAATATAAGTCCTGTAGATAGTGATTTGAATCAATTTGGTAATTCGCATTTAATAGCGTCTACCTATGATCCTCAAGTTGGAATTAGATCTTTAGGGGTGTTTCCACTTGATGGAGTAGATTTAACTCTTAGATCTAATAAAATAAATTTTGACGATTATGATTGGGGTTATCCTAACGATAATTTTAAATATCTTTCAAGCAATACTTTGTATCAAAACAATCAGACTGATATAGCGTCTTTATTGACTGCATCAACCACTATACCAAACAGTAGCGTTGTTAGTCCATCTGAAGGGTTGTATCAAGCTACATTGACCGCATTGTCAATTCCTTTAAGTAATCAATATTTATATTTGATATACGACTATAGAACGACATCGTGTCAACAGTTTTGTTACGATGCAACTTCTGCTGATAATGCTTGTTGCGAATGCGTTGTTAATTGTGTTGCTTTTTTAGCAAGTACAAGTCAAGAGGTTTCGGATGTATGTAATCAACCATTGTCTCAAACATATTATCACACTGGATCAGGAACATATCCTGGTTTAAATGATTTTGTTTATTCTTCTTCTATTTGTACCAGTAGTCAAGCAGTGCCTTTAACAGCAGGTTATTATAAATCAGAAGCTACTAAATATATTAGAGTTACATCAAATGGATTAGTAATAGAATTAGTAACTTGTCCTTAAATAAATAAAATATGGCAACATTAGGAACATTTTGTTTCGATGGCGTAAATTTTTCGTCAGCAACATCTTTATACACAGACTCTACATTAAGCACTTTAGCTAATGATGGTTATTATGGTCAAGGATTAATAGTAAGGCAACAATTAAATGGCGTACTACTTAACGCTCAACCATGCAGCGCTTGTTTAGTTCCATGTGGATCAGGACTTTCTGCATCTATCGGTAATCAAAATGGAGTTTTTGATGCTAATATTGATTTAGCAAATGATTTAGGAGCGGTAGTAATACGCTGTTTTATGGGTGGCTCAGTCCCAGATGGTATTATTGCTACATTAAATGGTGTTGGATATAATAGATTAACAGCAGCAGATAACCACAATGGAGTATCGTTAGTTGATGGATCTAATACTCAAGTTGACTATGCTGGAATTGGAAACCAGGGGACATCACTTCCTACATATGTAGGTAATCAAAATGCAGACTTATTAAGTAACAGTCCTTACGATAGTGCTGGATCTTGTCCAACTCAAGGTACTTCTCCAGCTAATTTTTCTTTAGTGTCTGGTACATACGTGGATCAAGGAACAACTCAAAATGTAACAGTTGCTTCTAATGCTATAGGTTATGCTTCAGATCCTAATTCTCCTGTATTTACTATGGTTGTTCCAAAAACATCTGTAACCCCAACGGTTTTAAACTTAAAAATATTTGCACCTCTTTGTGGTACTGCATTTAATTGGGAGGTAGATTGTCCTATAGCATTACCGAGCTTTCAAGCTTCAACTCCAGAAAATGCAGCTACTTGTGCTGCCGCTACACAAACTTATTATTTTATTCAAAATGCAACAGGAACTTCTGTTCCTTATAGCATTAGAACTAATACAGTTCCAGAAGTAGGTAACTTTGTTTTTAGTGATGCTAATGGATCAACATACTTAGGTGACGCTGCAACTATTAAATATTTTATAATAGGAGGAACAACCGCGCTTGGAGTACGAAACGGAGTTGTTGTTTCATCAACCCCATGTATATAACATTTTAAAAAAACATTATGCCAAATTACACGTTAACATATAATAGAGATTCTTCATCACTTCCTAAGTACGGTGGTCAAGGTGGGTGGCCTTCTTTTTATTCCTTTTTCCCTGATTTCATGATAGGAATGAATAGTTTTTTTTATAGTTTTAAGGGAGGTAATTTATGGAGACATAACACCAATCCTCAAAGAAATAATTATTACGGAACTTTTACAGCTTCTTCTATAACAAGTGTGTTTAATCCAATTCCAACTTTATCTATTAAGTTATTTAAAACTTTATCTTACGAATCCAATACTACAGTAGTAGACACAAATGAGGCTCGTTGGAACTGCACTTCTTTATTAACAGATTTAACTGATGGTAATCCAGGATCTATGTTGGAAACTTATTTTCAAGAAAAAGAAGGTGAGTGGTTTTCATATATTAGAACAAATGAGGGAACTGTAAATTGGCAAATGCGTTCCGCTAATGGTATTGGTGCGTGTATAGCAGTAAGTGGAGCAGCCAACTCAACTAAAATTGTTTTTGCAACCCCTATTGGATCAATATTAAATATTGGAGATACAGCATACGGAGCTACTTTAGCGGCTGGTGTTGCAACTACAGAGCCTTTTCTAATAGGAGAAATTACCGCAAAATTAAGTACAAGTATTACTGTAGATGCTTCTTCAGGAGGAAGCACAGTTCCAACAGTTGGACAGTTTATTATGTTTATAAAAAATGCGGTTGCAGAGTCTAATGGTGCAAGAGGATATTTCTTACAATTCACTTTAAAAAATGACTCTACTGATCCAGTTGAACTGTTTTCTGTCGGTAGTAGTGTGATGAAAAGTTATCCATAAAATTTTATTATCTTTGTATTAAATGAAATTAAATATACGACCATTAGAAGCAGGCGATTACGACAGTATACTTGTTGATTGGTGGAATGATTGGAGATGGACTGCACCTGCAAAAGATTTTCTTCCAGAAAATGGAACTGGAGGTTATATAGTTTATGATCAAGAAATTCCTATTTGCGCAGGGTTTATGTACACAACTAACTCTACAGCAGTTTGGTGTGATTGGATTATATCTAACATACATTATAAAGATCGTGAAAACAGAAAAAATGGATTAGCCTTATTGGTAAATACAATAACCGAACAAGCTAAGAATTTAAATAAAAAATATGTATATGCGTTAATTAAAAACAAACCATTAATAAATGTATATAAAAAAATAGGATATGAAGAAGCTTCTACATATTCTATTGAAATGATTAAAAAACTATAACATGGCAGTAACAACAGCAGCAGTAATTGGTGTAGCGGCATCAGCAGGAGGAGCGATAAATTCTTTTAGTCAGTCAGCTAAGCAAGGACGAAAGTCAGAAGAAGCTGAAGCGGCAGCAAAAAAAGCAATGGCGGCAGCAAAAGCTAAAGCTGAAAAGAACTTCTACGCTGGTTTAAATGTTTCAACCGAGGCATATGATGCTGCGTTTCAAAACAATTTACAAGCACAAACTCAAAACATACAGGCCTTACAAGAAGGTGATAGTCGTAATTTAGCAGCAGGTGTTGGCTTAGTTCAACAAGCTTCTGATGCAAGTACAAACACTACACGTTTAGCTTTACAAAAAGATTTAGAGGCTAATGAAAAAATGAAAGCTGATGCTAAAGACGCTATAAACCAAGATTTAAAAAGAATAGATTTAGGATACGCAAAAGATCAAGATAAGGTGGCTAAAGAATCAGCAGCAGCTTCAGCACAAGCTATGTCTCAAGGAATTTCTGGTGTTGTAAGTACAGCTGGTCAAGCAGCTCAATTAGCTCCTTTATTTGGTGGAGGAGCAACAACTGCAGCTGAACAAGCGTATTTAGATAGAATGGCCGCTGATAAAGCAGCAGGATTATAAAATATAAAAAATGGCAAACGAATTTTCAAGAAAAGAATCAGTATCTGATTACGAAATATATCAAGGTCGTGAAGGATCTCAGTTAAATTTTCAAGAAGAGGCATCTAAAATTGTCACTGGTGTAAATGCTATAGCAACCGAAAGAGAGGGGAAAAAAGCAAAGATACAAACAGATACAGACGATGTAATTGCTCAGTTAGAGAAAGCGGATTCGTTTCAAAATCAAACATTAGGACAAACAGTTTTATTGGCAGCTAAAGGTTTAAAAGAAACTCTTTTAATGCAGTCTAAACTAATGAAAAAAGGTAAGATTAAGCCTGCTGATTTTATGGCTACACTTCAAACAGCTAAAGACGACATGGCTAACTGGGGTATTGCAGCTAAAGATTGGAATGAAAAATTTAAAGTTTCGGAATCAAGACAAAAGCTTGATCCAAAAACAAACAAAATTATAGCTTCAGGAATGGAGACAGCTATAAAGGAATCTACATTAGCTTTTAATAATTTAAATAACGTAGTTCCTTTCACTTCTGCTACAGGTAATTCTTATTTAGTAAGATTAAATGAGGATGGTAGTATGCCTGATTTTGAAACTCAAAAAGATCGTTATGGTAGTTTTAACAACATGAATAACTTATTGTTATACCAAGATGATAATTCCAAGTATGATTTAACTTCTTTAATTGCTAATGAAAAAAAGAATGTTGGTGCTTTTATTACCTCTACAATTAGTGGATACACTATTGAAGCTGGTGGTAATATCGTTGTTACTCGTGAAGGTGCAAGAGAAATGGAAGACGCTTTAAAAGGAAAAGAAGGAGGTACTAATTTTACCAAAATGGTAGATACCTTAAAGGGATCTATACTTTCTGATAATTTATCTATAGCTAATATTTTAGTAAACGAGAGTTTTGGTGATGATGGATATATAATTGCTCAAACAGAGCAAGAGTTTGTTGATAAAGGAGGTAAGGATTTATCTAAATGGATTGAAGCAGATTACAGTTCTCAGCCTCCAAGTGTTACATTAAAAGATGGGCAAAAAACTGCGGCAGAAGGTTTTGTGGAAGACAAAATTCTTATTCAATTTGGACAAAAAACAACAAAAACTAAAGGACTTAGTGGGCAGCAATTAAGTGCAGCGTCACAGACTACAAGTAAAATTGATACAAAAATTGGTGGGTATGCTGCGCAACTTGCGGATGTTCTTACAGGTGATACGGCAAATGCAGAAAATATTGTTAGAAGTTTAATAATAGATATAAATGATAATAAAAAAGACGATACTTCAGATATTGTTGATTTTGATATAAATGATGATACTATTATATTTTACAAGGATGGAGAAGATCCGATATCAGTACCTCGTAGATCTACTACTGGAGAAATTGACGATCCTACTACCCCAGAAAACGAAGCTTATAATGATGTTGATCTAATAAATGAAATAACAGGTCTATATAAAAGTTTAACAGGTGAAGCAGCTAACAGGACTCAAATTGAAGAAGGTCTGAAAGAAGTTAAATATGATTTGAGTGGTAAAAAGAAACGATCAGGTAGACTTGCTGGAGGCGCTCCAAGAGCGGCTTATGATTTAATTACAGAAAATCAAAAAGTAAATGCAGGTGGAGACACTGTTTTAAGTTTATTAGATGATGCTTTTGATGGCACTACAGGAGGAGTTGTAGATTGGCTGAAAGGTGATGACGCTGCTGAAGAGTCTATTAATGAAATAATGCAGAAAGCATTAAAGTCAGGGGTTAAAAAGAATATTAAAAGATCTAACCTTGGTAATGCTAAGACAAAATTATTTGCTGATGCTGACGCTGACAAAATTTTAAATGAATATATAGCAGAACTTGACGCAAAAGATCCGACTGGTAAATTATCCCAAGATTTTAAAACAGGCCCATATGCAAATAGAGGTGTGGGAGAAGAAGTAGTAATGATTAATATAGCAGGAACGTCAACTCCTATTTTACTTGATCAAAACTTGTCTAAACAAAAAATGGCAGAGCTTATTACTGAAGCAATAAATAACGGTATTCAAGCTGTTAATAAAGAAAGAGAAAGTACAGACGCAAAAAGAAAGGCTGGAGGAAGACCTTCAGTAAACTTGATACAGGCTAAAAATCCTCAAAAGACAGGCGAAAGCGCGGCTCTTTATAAGGCCAGGATTATGAAAATGTGGACAGATAAAAAAACAACACCATAAGATATGTTTGAAATAGAAGATTTATTTGAATACGATTTACTTCAAGAAGGTGCGTTCGATTCTTTACAAGAATTTATAGACTTTACTGATGGTGCTGATCCAGAAACTATATTTGGTCTTTTAAAAGATGGTTCTTTTGATTCAATCGAAGACTTTAAAGAAGGTGTTAATTTTACACGAAAAAAAAAAATCGAAACTGGAGATTCTCCTATTATTTCTCCAACGGAAAATACGGAATCAAATACTTCAACTCCTACAGTGGAGACAGTTGGATCTTCGGATTCTTCAGACATAATAGTTGAAAACCCAAATGAAACTATTGTAGAGGAAAACATTGAAACTCCTCAAGATACTCTTCCTGGAGTAGAAAATCCTAATTCAACTGCCACTGAAAGAATTTCAGAAATGATGGAAGGTGGTACTGATATTTTTCAATTTGACGAACAAGGTAATGTAGTTGACGAAGAAAAAGAATTAGAAGAAGGTACGACTTGGCTTGAAGAAAGCTGGTTAGGAAAAGCTTCTGATTGGGCGTTTGATGATGTTCCAATTTTAGGAGTTTTAAGTGCTGATTTCTGGGGTGATATATATAGAGCTATTGGTAATGGTTTTACTAAAGGACAGTCTGTAGACGATTCTATTGCTTTATTTGCAAAAGGAAAAAATATCTCACCAGAAGAATTAGAAAATTATATAGCTGCTGTTAAACAATCTGAAAATGTTGCTGTTTCAGATGAAATGAAAAGCTTTCAGAAAATTTACGAATCAAATGGTGGTGGTGTACTTGGTTTTATGCTTGGCTTTGGATCAAACCTTTCTATAGCTCCAGAATTACTTGTTGACTCACTTGCTTCAATGTTTAATCCAGGATCTCTTGCAGCAGCAGGAGCAGGAGCAGCGGTGGGAGCAGGTACAGGTGCTGCACTAACAGCAGCAGGTGGGCCTTTAGCTTTATTTGGAGCAGGAGCAGGTGGTGTAGCTGGAGCTATGGGTGGCGCTTCGTCTGCTTTGGAATTTGGTATGTCTTATACTGAGTTTATGAAAGAAGAGGTTGAAAAAAAAGGAGGTAAATTTAATCAAGAAGGAATACGAAAAGTTTTAAATGATCCTGAAGCTCTTCAAAGTATTAGAAATAGAGCCGCAGCGAGAGGTCTTGCTATAGGTATGATTGACGCCTTGACTGCTGGTCTTGCTGGAAAAGCTGTTGGAGCTACACGTACAGTTTTAGCAAGCGCAACAGAAAAATTGTTAGCTACTGGAGGTAAAGGAACTGTTACCAGAGCTATGGTAAACAAAGGTATTGAGATATCAGCTGGTTTAGGTGTTGAGATTGTTGGAGGTAGTACAGGTGAAGCGGTAGCAAGACTTGCTGCTGGTCAGAAAATGGACGTGGCTGAAATAGGTCTTGAAGGTTTTGCAGGAGCAGGTAATGCTCCAATATCTATAGCAAGAGGTGTTTATACAACTCCTCAATACAGTTTAAATGGCGATCTTGTTACTAAAAATTATATTTTAGCAACGATAGGTACGGCTACTCCTGCTCAAATTGCAGAGATGAATATTGTTGTTAAGAATGATTCTGATATTAAGAAAGTTGTAACTGACTTAAAAGCTACTTCACAGTTTGAATTAGAAATATCAGAGACAACTAATGTTCCTGTTGGGCCAGATATGGATGCTCTTATTAAATTAGAGATTGAAAAAAGCAAACTTCCTGATTCAAGATCAGAGACTACAAGGTTAAAAAGAGACCAGATAAATGAACAAATAAAAGCGCTGGTTCAAAAGTATGATGGTGCATTAAGTGAGAGTGTTACTATTGAAAGAGATGGTAATACTTTCACTGAAAATTTAGTTGTAACAGAACAAGACGCTATTGACCAACTTGTTTTAGAAGGAGAAACATCCTTCAACCCCAACAGTTTACGTGATAAGCAACAAGCCATGATGGAGCAGCTTAAAAACTCTGATCAGCAAGCTGAAAACGCAATAGCCGCAGAAGAAGAAACAAAAAAGTTTCAAGATAATAATGTTGTTTTCAAGAAAGAATTATTTACTGTAACTACTGAGGATGGTGGCAGAGTAGAGGTAACTGTAAACACATACTTAGATGGTTCACTTGGCCCAGCTGAATCTGTGTTTTTTGATGCAGAAGGAAATCAAGTTAACAAACAAAATACAAAACTTGGTGACAATGCTATTATTATCAGAAAAGGATTAACTGCTGAACAACAAGTAAGAGCTGGTTTTGAATATGATGGTGATGTTGTTGAGAAGACATCAGAAATTTCTGGTAATGAAGTAAACAATCCTAAAAAGACAGCAGGCTTAACAACTGACCAGAAACAGAAGTTAGGTATAGAAACAGAAACAACTAAAACCAAAGAAGATGCCGTTCAAAAGTCAGAAACAGAGAGCCTGGATGTACAAGAACAAACCAGCGATGGCCAAGGAGTGGGAGAAAGCAACGTCAACCAAGAGACTACCGAAGTTGGTCAAGAAAGCCAAACCCAGGACACCCCTACTAAAGAGCAGGAAAAGAAAGTAGAAGGATTTACAACTAAGCGTCAAAAACAACCAGGAAGATATAGAGTACCTGGAAGTCGTTCGGTAGATATTGAAGTATCTTCTGATGGAACAATTAGTGCTGTAGAAAGAAAAACAGGTAGACCTTTAGATGGGCCAATTAAACCAGCTGTTCAAGAGTATATCCTTGAAAACATTATAGATGTTAATGATGGCGCTCCTTTAAATTTAGATGAGTCTACTAATTTAACACCAGAACAATACACTGCTGAGATTGCAGAAAATTCTAACAACATAAAAGAAATTGCTGAGACTATTGATGCAGAGAAAAAAAGATCAAAAGAACTTAGTAAGTCAGAACAAGAATCTTTAGCTGATCCTTTAGATATAAAAGGAATTATAGGAAAAATAACCGAAGAAGATTACGCTCGTTTTGGAGATAGAACTAATATTAATCCTCAAATGAGACGTTTTTGGTTTAAGAAAAAAAACAAATATGGTCAAAGTCCTAAATCTGAATTAGATGTTCAGATAATGGAACTTGATGGATATACTCAGGAAAATTCCAAGGAACTTATTCAGGAAGTTATTGATTTTATTACTGCAAATCCTACTGGTAAGTTAGATGTACAGACTGGAAAACCTCTTGGGTTGGTAGATTTAGAAATTAAATTTGAAAATCTAACTGGCTTAAAACCAACAAAAAGAAATATAAATAAAGTACTATCTATTGATCCTAACAGAGAACCTTTAGTTGCTACTAAGCAAAGAAACAAAGAATCAAACCAGAAAGCAGCTGCTGAACCAGGGAAGTTTGGTAAAAAAAGAGGGCCTTCTCCTAAAAAAATTACAGGACAAACACAATCTAAGATTGAAGTTGATGAGGCATCGGCTTTAAAATCTCAAATAAAATTAGAGGCTAAAGCAGCGAAGCAATCTGAAAATGCTTATAGAAAAGCTGCTAATAAAGTTGCTGCTTATATTAAAGATATAAAAGCCAAAGGTAAAATATCAAATAGACAAGCGAAGCTTTTATTAGCGAAGACATTAAGAACTAAGTTAACAGATGCTAAACAAGTAGAGAAGCTAAACACTTATCTAACAAAAGTACTTGTTGATGCTTCTATTTCAGAGCGTTTATTTAATGCCAAAAAGAAACAGTCTCAAATTGATAAGAATATAAAAAAGGGATTAATTGGTTCTGAAAACATTGCTCTTGTAGAGGTTTTACAGGAATTAGGTAAGACTGATCTTAGTTCTATTCCTTTAAATAAATTAGATGCTTTTGAGTCTTTGATGAACACTTATGGTGTAAAGCCAAAGAGAGGAGCGTTGAATATAAAGACAATAGGAGCAGATACTCAAACAGGTTTAGATATATTAAACAGTCTTGAGCAAACAGAAGAAGTAGAGGTAGCTCCTAAAGAAGAGAAAGAAGCTAAAGAATATGATCTTGTAGAGGCTATAACAGAGATCCAAACAACAAAAGCTAACTTAGAAGCTATTACAGATAAAGAATCTAAATTAGTAGCTGATCAAATTAATGATTTTACAAAAGAAGACATTGAAAGTTTAATAATTGAAAAAGAAGATGGGACTTTTGATTACTCTCAGTTAGAGCAATTAAGAGGTGTGAAGCAAAATTTAGCACAGGGTATTGTAACTCCTACTGCTATGAATTTATTGACTGAAGTTATTAGTAATAAAGCTGCTAAAAAAGTATCTGTACCGATATCAAAGGTAACCTTGAAAGGTATTATGTTAAACCTTAGGAACATAACCTCATCTATTAAAACTGCAATTAAAAGCAATACTCCTTCTGGAAAAAATATTTTATTAGACAAAGTGAGATCTGGGCCTGCTGCATATATTGATAATGCATTTGGAAACTTTAACAGTAAGACTATATACGAAAATACTTTCGGTAAGCTGGCTCAAGTTTATGAGCGATTTACTGTTGATACTAAAAAAGATTTTGGAAAAATAGAAGCTGCTGAAAGAATATTAGAATATGATGGTAAGAATATTTTAAGACGTAAGCTAAGAGTTGGTACAACTGCAAATAAAATTGTAGCTAAAAAGTATAAAATTAGATTACTTCAATTAGCCAGGGAGCATATATTAAATATTGACAAAAACGGAAAAGAAAACCCAGTAGCTCCTTCGGCCAAGAAAATGATAGACGCTACTTTAAAGTTTTTTAAAGATACAGAAGGCTATGAGAATGACTTTAAAATTCTTAATAAAATTGCTGAAGAGTTTACTGTAGATGGAGAAATTAGTTTAGATAAATTAGAAAAAAGTTTAACTACTGGTGAGAAAAAAGCTTTAAAAATTTATGATGATGTTAATGCAAGTTTAGCATCAAAAGCCAAGTTTACATCCGCAGTATTGCGATCTAACAGAATTGATTTATTAAATGGATATTCTCACAGAATTGTTCTTAGCACATCAAAAGATGCTGAAGTAGATGTAAAAGCAAAAGCAGATACGTTTGCAAACGCTTCTACTAAAGGTGGTACAATGGTAGAGAGACAAAAAGGTGTTAGGCCAGTAAGTTTTGATCCTTCTCTTTCAGCACAAAGAGGTGTTCAAGAAACTAATTTAGATTACTACATGACACCTACAGTTCGTGAGGTTCAGAAGACTGCTAACAAGGTTTTAAAGAACATGGCGTCAGAAGGAACTGTTCCTTCAGTTAAGGCTGCTAAAGCTCTACAGAAGTCTCTTACTGAGATATTAAAAGTAACTTTTACTGAAACTATGCGAGACGTTACTCTTGCAGAAGAGGTTGCAAATAAAGTTAAGAGAACTGCTTATCAGGCTATATTAGCATCTTTACCAAGGATGGGAGCGGAGCTTGTTTCAAACATGACTTACTTGACCACTAATCCAAAAGCAGCAGCACGAGGTTTTACTAAATACGCTACTCTTTCGTTTTTAGGAAGGAAAAAAGGAGCGGCTATATTAAACGCATTAGGCTCTACAGAAACAACAAAGCTTTTTGATCCTAAGAGTATATCTTCTCGTATGACAGATATGAGTAATTTTGCGCAGACATCTCCAAAATCACAAAGAGCAAGGAGTGCTTTTATGAATGTTATTGGCCAGCTTTTAAAGTTAGGGCCAAAACAAACTGTTGGTGCTATAGATACTTTGGCATCAGGAATGATACAATCACCAGATAAAGCGATATCAATACCAATGTGGTATGGTACTTTTTCTCAAACATTTAAAAATGAGACAGGTATAGATCTTTCTAAAAAAGATATGGAGGCTATTGGAGAAGGAACTTCTAAGATTCAGAATAAAGATGGAAGTATTAAAAAAGAATATGAAAAAGCAGTAGAGAGATCTACTCGTAAGGCTGATCAAATGGGTACTATGATTAGTAGTTCAAATAATCCATTTAAAGGAGTTATTAAAAATCAAAGTAGATCAGTTGGTGAATCTTCTGGTAATATATCTAATATGTATCGAACTGTGAATAAATTCATGGCAAGTTTTAGTTTGTTTGAATATGGTACTGTTCGTAATGCTATTGGAGCGTTATATAGAAGTGGTGATATGTCCAGGAGTCAAGCATCTGCAGTTTTGCTTGCCGCAACAGCAAGGATGACTATGTATCCTATTTTGTATGGTGTTTTCTCACAAGGCTTTGATGAACTTTTCAGCAACGCAGAGGTTGAAGAGGATGAGTCTGATATTGAAGACATTATTATGCGTCAGACTATTGGGACTATGTTGCAATTAATGACGCGTAGAAGTGTAGGTAATGTTCCTAACCTTATACCATCATACGGTATAGAGAAATTTAATGAATTAATGCTGGGTGACTTTAGAGAAGGAGAATATAATCCTTTTAAACATTCAATAAGTTTCTCTCAGTTTAATGA
>Ga0308020_1000081_pt1 | contig 27915 bp, 20 predicted proteins | sample Neamet349_FD_201302 | JGI IMG/M metagenome (GOLD analysis project Ga0308020, IMG submission 201302) | Marine microbial communities from water near the shore, Antarctic Ocean - #349 | ecosystem: Environmental > Aquatic > Marine > Unclassified | place: Southern Ocean | collected 2014-10-02
GACGTTTTCCTAAGTATGAAATTGAATCTTCAATTTCTTTTAATTGTTCTGAGATATGAATATGGAATGGTAAATCTTGAGGGCCATTTTTTGCTATTTCAGCAATATCTGTAGGCTCAACACCACGCATTGAATGAATTCCAATAGCAACATTAGCGTTAGTGTAATGTTTACAAGAATTCTTAGAGGCTTCTAATAATTTATAATATTCGTCAACTGTTGGTGAAATGAAACGTTTTTGACCGTCAGTAGGATTTTTTCCAAATCCACCTTTTTGATAAAAAATGGGAACTAATGTAATTGAAATCCCAGTTGTTTTAGCCGCAGCGACTAAACGTTCTCCCATTTCAGATAAATTAGCATATTGCTTTCCATCTTTGTCATGGTGAACATAATGAAATTCAGCAACTGAAGTATAGCCATGTCTCAACATTTCTGAGTATAACATAGTGGCAATACTTTCTAATTCATCAGGTGAAATTGACAAAGCCAATTTATACATAGCATCACGCCAAGACCAAAAATCATCAGGTGCTTTACCTGTAGAATGCGTTTCTGCCAAACCAGACATTGCATATTGAAAGGCATGAGAATGTGCATTCTGAAAACCAGGAATAGCATAACAGTCTAAATCAAAATGAGTGGCTAAACCACTATCAGATTCACTAATTGATCCTATGATTCCGTCATTATCAACAGATACATAAGCTGGTGATATCCATTTCTCATTCTGTAATAATCCCTTTAATTTATATGTTTTCATCTGAATATGTTTGAATAGTCACAAATTTAAGATTATTCAGTATTAAATTCAATTATGACCAATAAATTTTTGTTTACTTTAATTCAAAAAAAAACCATTGAAAAACACAATGTATATTGCTATTTTCAATGATTTTAATACTAATTATGTTTAGAAAATATTATTTCTCTAAAATTTTAAATCCTTTACCGTGAACATTTAAAATCTCAACATTACTTGACGGTTTTAAAATCTTTCTCAATTTAGTAATGTACACATCCATTGAACGACCGTTGAAATAGTTATCATCTCCCCAAACGTGTCTTAAAGCTGCATTTCTATCCAAAATCTCACCTTTATTTTTGATTAAGATATAAAATAATTCATTCTCTTTAGTTGTTAATTTTGATTCAACATCACCGATATTAACTTTTTGAGATGCATAATCAAATTCTACATCACCAACAGTGAATACAGTTACTTTTTGATTACCCTTATATGTTCTTTTAAGTACTGCATTAATTCTAGCTAATAACTCTTCCATTCCAAATGGCTTTGTCATATAATCATCAGCACCAGATGAAAATCCTTTTAATTTATCATCCTGTAAAGATTTAGCTGTTAAAAATAAGATAGGAATTTCTTGATCCGTTTCTCTAATTTCTTTAGCTACAGAAAACCCATCTTTAATAGGCATCATAACATCTAAAATTACAAAATCAAAAGTCTGAGATTTATATCTTTCTAAAGCTATTTCACCATTAATACATAAAGACACATCAAAGTCTTTCGCCTTTAAAAAAGTTGATAATACTAATCCTAGATTTGAATCATCTTCTGCTAATAATACTCTAATTTTACTCATCTTTAAATATAATTATAAATGTTGAACCTTTATTTATCTCACTTTTCACTTGCACTTTACCACCATGCATCACTACAATTTTGTTAACATAGTCTAAACCTAAACCAAATCCTTTAACATCATGTACATCACCTGTGGATACTCTAAATAACTTATCAAATATTCGTTTATGATTATCCTTTGTAATTCCAATCCCATTATCAGTAATACTAATAGTAAACCCTCTAACAGTTTTAACTAACTCAACCTTTGTAATTGGATTATCTGTAGAGTATTTAAGTGCATTATCCATTAAGTTAATCAATACATTAGTAAAATGTATTTTATCAACATCCCAATTAACGTGATCTAAACGATTTAATTGTAATTCACCTCCCTTTTGTTGAAACTGAATTTTAAATGAATTAACAGCATCTGTAATCAAATCTTGAATAGGATAATTTGCTTTCTGAAGACTTAACTTTCCCTTTTCTAATAAAGAAGTTTGTAATACTTTCTCTACCAAATTACCTAATCTTTTATTTTCAGAAGCAATCATACCAACAAAACTTGATAAAGTTTCAGCATTCCCTCTTAAATCTGGATCTTCTATGGCTTCACATGCTAAAGATATTGTTGAAATTGGTGTTTTCAATTCATGCGTCATATTACTAATGAAATCATTTTTAATTTCTGACACTTTCTTTTGTTTAAAAATTGTACTTACTGCGAAATAGAAAGCAAACATTACCATTAACACTAAAAATAAAGCTGCTAATAATGTACTTACCATTTGCTTGAACATATATGACTTTTTATTTGGAAAGTCTAACTCAACATAAAAAGCATCAGAAACCAAGTCTGAAGGGAATAATTTAAAAGAAAACTCTGGTTCATCAATATGCACTCTGTAGTTCGGTAGATTAGCTCTGAAATCAATCACCTTATTTTTAGAGTTTTTTATTCTGAAATGAAATAAGGTATCAATTTTATGTTGCTTTAATCTATTCCTTATCAATGTGTCTAAAATTAAAGGATTTAAACGCATGGTTATATCATCAAAAATATTTGTAGTAAATATTTTCAACATCAATTCATTAAGGTATTTTGACTTTACCATTAATTTTTTTTCAAAAGCATTTCCAATTTTAACAGGAAAAGCTGAACAAGAATCTTTAGATAAAAAAGAAGAGCTTTCTATCTCTAAATCAGAAAATTGATTTAGATTTTGTGTTACCACTCTATGCTCTGCTGTAGTTCCTGTTATACTATCTGTCGTAATTCCTGACAATACTAAATAATCTAATTTTATGTCATTTGATTTTATAGTCGTATCTTTTATTGAAATTGACTGATTACTACCTAAAATATTACCTAGTGAAAATTGATTCTTGCTTATTTTATTTGCTAAGCCTAATCTATCTACATGTGAAAAAATAATATTTCGCTCAAAATTTTCAACATCAAGAATTGCTGTTTCAACTGCTGTGTTTACTTCTTTTTTAAATTGTTCATTATGCAATTCATGCACATTTCTAATCCAATATGATTGAAGTAAAACTAAACCTACGAGCGCAACACTCATTAAGGAAATTACTATTTTAAGTCTATTATTAATAATGATTTATTTTATTTACGATTTCAAAGTTAAAATAAACTATCATTCCATATAGTTTGTTAACTATTTTTAACTAAAACCGAATCCTTATACAGTAAAGAAACAATGATTTGATATTAGGTTTTAATAAAAATTAATCGAAATACTCCCAAGCAGATCTATAACTTCCATTCTGTTCTATATAATCTAAAAGTTGAGCATAAAATTTGTCATTCCCAACCGTTGCTGAATCTCCAATAATTATCAATTTCTTTTTAGCTCTAGTCATAGCCACATTCATTCGTCTATAATCTTTCAAAAAACCAATAACACCTTCCATATTACTTCTCACTAAACTAAGTAGTATAATATCTCTCTCCTGTCCTTGGAAACTATCAATGGTATTAATCTGAGTTTTAAAATCTGTAAACCTAGATTGCATTTTTTTGACTTGTAAACGGTATGGTGAAATAATTCCATAAGTATTATTCTCAAGATCTAATCCTATAGCTATCGGATCTAAAATTCTTTTTTGAATCACATCAATTTCACCCTCATTACTCAAGCCTATAAAATTGTCTCCATTATTTTCAACATAATCACAACCAGCAGTATCAATAAACTCTATGGCTTGATGCGCATCATTCTCAATCGTCCAATCTTTAACACTTGAGGCTGCAGTAAGTTGATTATTATAAAAGTATTGGTTTGAAAATTGCATAATTTTCGTGTTCATTCTATATTGAACATCTAAAAGGTTAACAGGGAAATTATGATCTGACGCTACTTCTAAAATTGATTTGTTTAAACCTAATTTAATAGCTTGTTGACTTTGAACAAAAGGTGGTAATTGAAATTCATCTCCAGCCAACACTAATTTATTACCTAATTTACAAATTGACCAAATGGCTGGTTCAATCGCTTGACCAGCTTCATCAACAATCACATAATCAAAATCTGACTTTAATAAATGCTCAGACAACACGCCTATAAACGTTCCTGTTACTACCTCAGCACTTTCAATTATTGTAGCATAAATGTCTTTCTGAATTCTACGAATATCTTTTCTAATAGATTTCAATTCATATTTCAGTTGTTTTCGCTCTTGAAATTCTTCCTTACCAAAGTTACGCTTAAATTTAAACGCCTTTTTACGAATCGTATCAGATGCCTTCTTTAAAGTTTCAACCAGTTTAAAAGATGAATCATTTTTTGCTAAATAATCTAATGTATAACTCTGAATGTTTGAATCAATTTTAATTGGATTTCCTATTCTACAAACTTTTAAATTTTGTGTGATTAGTTTTTGACTTATATTATCCACAGCGGCATTTGTAGGCGCACAAATTATAACTTTATGCCCTCTTTTAACTAACGCTTCTACAGATGCTACTAATGTTGTCGTCTTCCCTGTTCCTGGAGGACCGTGAATAATTGTTGCTTTATTATCAAATTCTAAAATTTGTTTTACAGCATTAGTTTGAGATTCATTTAAATTAGAATTTTTATAATCAGATTTAGAATCAATAAAACTACGTCCTTGATTATAAATTTGTTTTATCTGGAAAGGTGTATCCGTATCTGTTATCGATTTAAGGTTATTTAAAAAGACATCATACGTTTTAGAGTCTGGTAACAGGTTCATTCCAATTTTACCGTTTCTCACCCATTCTTCAATCTTTTCTGAATGCTCCGAATTAACAACAACTAATAATTTATTGTCTTTCGCATATTGTATAACGCCTTTTGATGAATCATCATCTACATTAAATATTTCTACAGTATTTCCATTTGAAAATTGGTTAGAAGATTGATTCTCATGAATAGAAAACTCTAAGATGGTATCCCCAAAATTAGAGAATTTTAAACCCATATAATTAAGAGGATAGAGTGTTTTTCCTAACTCTACTCTATTTTGAATTGTTTTATTTTTATTCAAATTAGTAAACGCATCAATTTCAGCTTGCTTTTCAATTAGTAAAGCATTTGATAAGTCAATTAGGCGTTTTTCAATATTCATAGGTCAAAGCTAATCTTATATTTATTAATTTCAATTCACTGTACATTTATTTTATATCGTTAAATAAGTCGTTAACCTGACTTTAATAATTAATTAACAAAAAATAGTAAAAATCCAATCAATTAATTACTTATTTTTACTAAAAATATAATTTATGACATCTATAAAAAAAGTATTTTCTTTAGCAATAATATGTATTGCTTTTATATCTTGCGCTCAAAATGACGCAAAAAATAATAATCAACCAATAAAAATAACTAACCAACTTAAAACAAACGAAATGACGCAAGAAACGAATTGGAATCCTTTAACTGATGAAGAAGCAAGAGTAATTATTCATAAAGGAACTGAACGTCCAAATATCGGAGAGTTTGTTCACAATCACGCAGACGGTACATATTCATGTAAAAGATGTAATTCACCTTTATTTAAATCTGATACAAAATTTGATTCAGGATGTGGTTGGCCTTCTTTTGATAATGCGCTTGAAGGTGCTGTAGTAGAAGTTCCTGATGCAGATGGTTCAAGAACTGAAATTGTTTGTAGCAATTGTAAAGGCCATTTAGGACACGTTTTTAAAGGAGAAGGATTTACAGATACAAGCGTTAGACACTGTGTTAATTCTATTTCAATGAATTTTGAATCAGTTAATGACCTTACCGAAAATGTAGACGTTGACTCTACAACTTATGAAACAGCCATATTTGCTTCTGGTTGCTTTTGGGGAACTGAATACTTTTTTGAAAAAGCAGAAGGTGTCATCTCAACTCAAGTTGGTTATATTGGTGGAGACGTTGATAATGTAACGTACAGACAAATATGTACTGGAACTACTGGTCATGCTGAAGCTGTTAAAGTTATTTTTGATCCTATAAAAACTGATTTTAAAACAATGTGTATCTTATTTTTTGAAACACATAACCCTGAACAAGTTAATGGACAAGGTGTAGATTTAGGAACACAATACAGAAGTGGTGTGTTTTATACAAATGAAACTCAAAAAGAAATTACAGAAGAATTAATATCAACTTTAGAAACTAAAAATGGATTAACAATAGCGACTGAAGTGACTGAAGCATCTACTTTTTGGGAAGGTGAAGATTATCATGAACATTACTATTCTACAAAGAATGCGCTACCAACATGTCACGGGTACCATAAATTGTTTGAAGATTAAGTTATCCTTATAAATTTTAAAAGCACATTTTGATTTCATTAATTTGAATAGAAATGTGCTTTTTTTTGTTAAAAAAAATAATTAACTCCCTTAATTTCAAATTAAAATTATTTAAATATTTACCTTTATAATAAAAAACGAAATGGCAATAAATGTAGCAATAAATGGCTTTGGTAGAATTGGAAGATATTTTACTAGAATGGCCTTACAGAATAAGAACATTAACATTGTAGCAATTAATGATTTAGCCGATAATAAAACATTAGCCCATTTATTTAAATACGATTCAATTCATAGAACATATCAAGGCGAAATATCAGCTACTGCAGAAGGAATGAATGTTGACGGACATGATATTATAATGACCACCATTAGAAATCCTGAAGACTTACCTTGGAAATCTTTAGACATTGACATTGTTATAGAATGTACAGGTATTTTTAGAACGACAGAATTAGCCTCAAAACATTTACAAGCCGGTGCCAAAAAAGTAATCTTAAGTGCGCCCCCAAAATCAGATGATATCAAGTCTGTTGTGATGGGTATAAATGAAGAAATTTTAGACGGTACAGAAACAATTATTTCAAATGCATCTTGTACTACTAATTCTGCTGCACCATTAGTTCACGTGATGAAAAAGTTAGGTAAAATTGACAGTTGTTATATTACAACCATTCACTCTTACACATCTGATCAGAAATTACATGATGCGCCCCACTCTGATTTGAGACGAGCAAGAGCTGCAGCTGAATCAATTGTACCAACAACAACTGGTGCTGCTAAAGCGATTACTAAAATATTTCCAGAATTAGAAAACCACATGGGTGGTTGTGGTATTCGTGTACCTGTTCCTAATGGATCATTGACGGATATGACATTTATAATGGATCATGAAATTACGATTGAAGAAATTAACAGCGCTTTTAAAGCAGCTTCAGAAAACGAATTGAAAGGTATTTTATATTATATGGAAGACCCTATTGTTTCTTCTGATATTATTGGTAGCCCTTACTCTTCAACTTTTGACTCTAAACTAACGTCTATTATTGGTAAAATGATTAAAATTGTAGCTTGGTATGACAATGAAGCTGGTTACTCTAACCGTTTAGTGGACTTAGTTAATAAAGTAGGCTGATTTCAATACATTTCATTTCGAAAAAGAAATAAAACACTCAATCTGAAAACCTTAAAAACACAATAAGCGCTTAACATTTTTTTAATGACTGTAATTTTAGATACACCTATTGAATACTTAAAAGGCATAGGCCCTACAAAAGCTGTGGCCTTAAAAAAAGAATTCAATATAAAAACGTATAGAGACTTATTGCATTATTTTCCGTTTAGATATGTAGATCGTACTCAATTTCATAAAGTGGTAGACATTCCAGGTATTGAAGGTTATGTTCAGTTAAAAGGGTCTATTTATAGTTTTAAAGAAGTTGGCCTTGGAAGAGGAAAGCGATTACAAGCTGTTTTTAGAGATGATTCTGGTGTAATTGAATTAGTATGGTTCAAAGGCGCAAGTTGGATTAAAAAGAGTTTAAAAACAGGTGTAACATACAAATTATACGGAAAAGCAAAACAGTTTGGAATGAAATGGAATATTTCACACCCTGAACTTGAAGAAATTGTACCTCACCAAGCTGTAGAAAGTGGTTTACAATCTGTTTACCATAGTACAGAAACATTAACCAGACATTTTTTACATTCAAAAGGAATTGAAAAAGCCATTAAAGGTTTATTACCCTTAATTCACAATAAATTAGACGAAAATTTACCGGACTGGATAGTGAGTGATTTAAACTTAATGGGTAAAAATGAATCTCTAATTGCTATTCATTCCCCTAAAAGTTTTGACCACGCTAAAAAAGCGCAAGTCAGAATTAAGTTTGAAGAGTTATTTTTTCTACAACTAGAATTATTGGTTAGAAAACAAATTACACAGAAAAAGATTACTGGCTATAAATTCTCTATTGTTGGTGATCAATTCACAGATTTTTATGCTAACTATGTACCGTTTGAATTAACTGGCGCTCAGAAACGTGTATTAAAAGAAATTAGACGTGACATGCAAACAGGCATGCACATGAACCGTTTATTACAAGGTGATGTTGGGTCAGGAAAAACATTAGTTGCCTTAATGACTATGTTGTTTGCTATCGGAAATGGGTATCAAGCCTGTATCATGGCGCCTACTGAAATACTAGCCAAACAACATTACATCTCTATCTGTGAAATGCTAGAGAAAATGGACATTAAAGTTGACATTTTAACGGGTTCAACTAAGAAAAAAGATCGCGTTATACTACACGAAAAATTAATGAGCGGTGAAACTGATATTCTAATCGGAACGCACGCTTTATTGGAAGATCCTGTTAAATATAAAAACTTAGGTATTGCTATTATAGATGAACAACATAGATTTGGTGTAGCGCAACGTTCTAGGTTATGGAAAAAGAATGATTTACCGCCTCACATTTTAGTGATGACAGCCACTCCTATTCCACGTACATTAGCTTTAACGTTTTATGGTGATTTAGATGTGTCTGTTATTGATGAATTACCACCTGGTAGAAAGTCAATTGAGACGAGACATTACTTTGAGAAATCACGCTTAAGAATATTTGGTTTTATTGAAGCTGAAGTCAAGAAAGGACGTCAAGTGTATATTGTATATCCTTTAATTAATGAATCAGAAACCTTAGATTATGCCAATTTAATGGATGGTTTTGAATCTATTGAAAGACGTTTTCCAAGACCAGACTATCATGTTAGTATTGTTCACGGTCAAATGAAACCAGCAGATAAAGATTTTGAAATGCAACAATTTGCAAAAGGGAATACGAATATTATGGTAGCGACAACAGTGATTGAAGTTGGTGTAAATGTACCTAATGCAAGTATTATGATTATTGAATCTGCTGAGCGTTTTGGTTTATCTCAACTCCATCAATTAAGAGGTCGTGTTGGCCGTGGCGCAGAACAATCGTATTGTGTATTAATGACAGGTTCAAAATTAAGTGCAGATTCTAAAACGAGAATGGGAACCATGGTGAGAACTAATGATGGTTTTGAAATTTCTGAAGCTGATTTAAAAATGCGTGGTCCTGGTGATATTATGGGAACGCAACAATCTGGTTTATTAGATTTAAAATTAGCTGATTTAGCTAAAGATGGTCAAATCGTAACTTTAGCAAGAGAAAAAGCAAGAGAATTACTTGACAAAGACCCTCTTTTTAAAGATCCTCAGCATACCTTAATCGCTAATCAATTAAGAGCTATTTTATTGGCTAAGCCTAATTGGAGTAGAATTTCTTAGAAAATACTATCTTCGCGGCCATGTGGATGTATTTAGGTTTATTAGCGGCTCTCTTTTTAGGATTACATAACTTATGTAAAAAGCATGCTGTTCAAGGAAATGAAGTATTCCCTGTACTTTTAGGAACAATTGGTTCAGGCTTTATTATTCTCTTACCACTATTTATAGCATCAAACTTTTTTCCAGAATACACAAAACAATTTGGTCTTTATATTGATATAATCCCTTGGAAAACGCATGGCTTTATTTTCATTAAATCAATGATAATGACAGCATCTTGGGTTTTAGCCTATCAAGCGTTAAAACATTTACCCATAACAATTGTAACACCAATACGTTCTGCTGGACCATTTTTCACTTTTATTGGAGCCATATTAATTTATAATGAACAACCTACACTATTACAATGGGCAGGTTTTATTCTAATCATACTTTCTGTCATTTTGTACTCTAAAATTGGCAAGAAAGAAGGGATAAACTTTAAAAGAAATAAATGGATATTTGCAATTATCGGTGCTACGTTTTTAGGAGCTTCTAGTGGATTATACGATAAGTTTTTAATCCAAAACCAAGGATTAACGCCACAAACGTTACAATTTTGGTTTTCATGGTACACGGTTCTATTATTAATTGTCATATTAACACTAACCTGGTTTCCCTATGCTGAAAAAAGAAAAGCATTTAAATGGAGATGGACAATTATTGCAGTTGGTATTTTACTAATAGCTGCTGATTACTTTTACTTTAAAGCACTTCAAGACCCTGAAGCATTAATCATGTTACTTTCTGCCATAAAAAGAAGCCAATTAATAATTGCCGTAGTTATTGGAGGACTTGTTTTTAAAGAAAAAAATAAGCGAAAAAAATTAATTCCATTAATAGGAATTTTGTTGGGTGTGTTTTTTATTTTATATTCATAAAAACAATTACTACACCTAATTACTACACCAGTCATTATTAAACATACTCGCGCTCAAATGACGTAGTCTTTTGAGTGTGTTATTTAAAAAGATTTGTAATGCGGTTTCTTTTCAATGGAATTCATCTGTTCACTCTCATACGGATGCAATGCGGCTTCTTTTTAATAGTATTGATTGTTCTATTAACAATCTCTACTATCGCATTACAAATGCTAAAATAAGCACACACTCAATACGCTTTCGCTAGTTGAGCGCGAGCGTGTCTAATTTATTCGAAATAACATAAAATTTAATCAGATTTTCTAACTTAAAATTTAGATTTTACTGATTGACAGTAATACATTAAGTGGTATGTCGGGATTTCCGACATACCACTTATTATAATTAAACATATCTGTTTCAGATAGTATAGTTTTATTCAGTTATTTCCAAAATGGAAACAACTGAAATATTTTAAGATTTTTTAAATCATTGATTTACTAATTATTTTCAGTAAGTCGGAAATACCGACATACTGAAAATTCAAATTTCTTATATTTTATAACAGTTGTAGTGGTATGTGCATAATATGCACATACCACTTTTTCGTTGTTAAGACTCAAAATGCTACCGCGCGAACCCTTTCGCGTGTGTGAAATATATTAGTAAGACATTGACTTTACTCCTTTTACAAAAATCAACTCTATTAATTTGGAAATAAAAAGTTATTTATCAAAATATACAAAAATTATTTAATAATGGCTATTTATAATTACACACACGAGAGGGCTCGTGCGGTAGCGGAGTTATTATAAACTAGAATATTTCAAGATTAAAACTCCATCTTCAAATACTTAGCAGTATCACTTAATTCAGGTTTTTTAATAATTTGTTCTGGTGTACCTTTAACTACAACCATTCCACCTTCACGCCCACCTTCTGGTCCTATGTCAATAATGTAATCTGCTACTTTAATAATATCCATATTGTGTTCAATCACAACAACTGTATTTCCTTCATCCACTAAACGTTGAATGACGTCTAAAAGCATTTTAATATCTTCAAAGTGTAAACCAGTAGATGGTTCATCTAAAATATAAAATGTAGCGCCTGTAGATTTTTTAGATAATTCAGTGGCTAATTTTATACGTTGTGCTTCTCCACCACTTAAAGTAGTTGAGGGTTGCCCTAATTTGATATACCCTAATCCAACAGAAAGTAAAGTATCTAGTTTTCTTTTAATTTTAGGAACGCTTTCAAAGAATACAGTCGCATCTTCAATTGTCATTTCTAAAATATCATTAATATTTTTTCCCTTAAAACGAACTTCTAACGTTTCTCTATTATAGCGTTTCCCTTGACATTCTTCACACTCTACGTAAACATCAGGCAAGAAATTCATTTCAATTAAGCGTAAACCGCCACCTCTACAAGTTTCACATCTACCGCCTTTTACATTGAAACTAAAACGTCCTGCTTTATAGCCTCTAATTTTAGATTCCCCTATTTCTGCAAACAGGTTTCTAATGTCAGTAAACATAGCTGTATAAGTTGCCGGGTTAGACCTTGGTGTTCTACCAATTGGAGATTGATCAATATCAATTACTTTGTCTAACAATTCTAATCCCTTAATTGATTTATAAGGTAAAGGTTTTTTAACCCCTCTATAAATGTATTGATTTAAGATTGGATAAAGCGTATGGTTAATCAATGAAGACTTACCTGAACCAGATACACCTGTTACACAGGTTAACATTCCTAACTGAATGTCAATATTCACATTTTTAAGGTTATTCCCCGTAGCGCCTTTTAAAGACAATTTAGTACCATTACCTTTCCTTCTTTTAGTTGGAATTTCAATTCGCTTTTCTCCTGATAGATATTGAGCTGTTGTACTTCCAGTTGCTTTTAATTCATCAATTGAACAAGCTTGCATGATTTCTCCACCATGTATTCCTGCTTTTGGTCCAATATCAACAATAAAGTCAGACTCTTCCATCATTTCTTTATCGTGCTCAACTACAATTACAGAATTACCTGCATCTCGTAATCGTTTTAATGATTTAATCAGCCTTGAGTTATCTCTTTGGTGTAATCCAATAGAAGGCTCATCTAAAATGTATAATACATTTACTAATTCAGAACCAATTTGAGTTGCTAATCTAATACGTTGTGCTTCTCCACCACTTAATGATTTTGAAGAACGGTTTACGTTTAAATAGTGTAAACCAACATCAACTAAGAATTGTAATCTATTATGAATTTCCTTAACTATTTCTTTTCCAATTTTAAGTTGTTTCTCTGATAATTGAGATGGTAAGTCATCAAACCACACTTTTAATTCAGAAATATCCCAATCTGCTAATTCACCAATTGATTTATCGTTAATTTTAAAATAAGACGATTCTTTTTTTAAGCGGGTACCTTCACATTGAGTACACGTAATTTTATTCATGAAAGATTCCGCCCAACGTTTTACTGCAGGAGAAGGATTATCTTCAAAATGACGTAATAAAAAGTTAGTTAAACCTTCAAATTGTAATTCTTCTTTCTTACCATCCACATCAACTAACTCTTCAAAACCATATAAGATTTTATCTACGAGTTCTACTGGTAATTCTTGAATTTTAGTTGTTAGTTTATAACCGAAAATTTCAAGAATAGTTTCTAATTTTTTTCCAATCCAGTTATTACCTACTTTACCCAAAGGTTCAATACCACCTGCTTTAATAGATTTTTTTTCGTCTGGAATGACTTTCTTTTTATCAACTTCAGAAATTTCACCTAAACCATTACATTTCGGACACGCCCCATAAGGTGAATTAAACGAAAATAAGTTTGGTTCTGGCTCCACATAAGACACACCAGTTGTTGGACACATTAGAAATTTAGAATACTGAAACTCTTTACCATCTGAATGGTTTTGAATCATCATTACACCATTTCCAAATTTCAATGCTGTATTTACAGCTTCTATCACTCTATTTTTATGATCTGCAGTGACTTTAATTCTATCAATCACAATTTCAATGTCGTGAATTTTATAACGGTCTAACTTCATTCCTGATTCTATATCAACAATTTCGTTATCCACTCTTACTTTTGAAAATCCAAGTTTTTGAACTTGTTCAAACAATTCTCTATAATGCCCTTTTCGTCCTTTTACTTTTGGTGCTAATACTATTATTTTTTCATTTTCAAATTTCTCTAAAATCAAATCAACAATCTGATTATCGGTATATTTTACCATTTTTTCGCCTGTATTGTAAGAATAAGCATCACTTACTCTTGCAAACAACAAACGCATAAAATCATAAATCTCTGTTACCGTTCCAACAGTTGAACGTGGGCTACGGTTAACTGTTTTCTGTTCAATAGAAATTACAGGACTCAATCCCAAAACTTCATCCACATCAGGTCGTTCTAATCCTCCTAAAAATTGACGGGCATAAGCAGAAAATGTTTCTAAATAACGTCTTTGACCTTCAGCAAAAATAGTATCAAAAGCCAAAGATGACTTACCAGACCCTGACAAACCAGTAAACACAACTAATTTATTACGTGGAATTTTAAGGTTCACATTTTTTAAATTGTGCACCCTTGCCCCATAAACTTCAATAAATTCTTCTTGTGATTTGACTGTTTTTGATGCCATTTGGTTTGATTTGTTACAAATATAGTCAGTAAAATGTCATATTTATAGAATGTCATTCAATTGATTTTTAAAAGTCATTTTAAAGACAATAATCAATCTTTAAACTTACCTAAAATTTGATTACTTTTGTGTTATGAGAATAAAAGACATTACTAACTATTTAGAAAGTTTAGCACCACTATCTACCCAAGAATCTTATGACAATTCAGGATTAATTTGTGGCGACAAGACGATAGAAGTAACCAATGCATTAATTTCTTTAGACTGTACTGAAGACATTATTCAAGAAGCTATTGACAAAGGATGTAATTTAGTAATTTCTCATCACCCTATTGTATTTAGTGGTTTAAAAACATTTACTGGTAAAAACTATGTAGAACGCACAGTAATAAAAGCCATTAAAAATGACATTGCCATTTATGCAATTCATACTAATTTAGATAATTATGAATTTGGTGTTAATAAAAAAATAGGCGATTTACTTAATATAAAATCACCTAAAATTTTAGCACCCAATGCAACTTCTATTAGCAAATTAGTAACTCTAGTACCAAACAGTCACAAAAATAAAGTTTTAGAAGCTTTGTTTAGTGGAGGTGCAGGTGATATCGGTCAATATTCAGAATGTAGTTTTAGTACTGAAGGGCAAGGAAGCTTTAAAGCAAGTAAAGATGCTAATCCTTTTGTTGGTAATATTAATGAAAGACATTTAGAATCAGAAACAAAAATAGAAGTGATTGTTCCTAATCATAAGGTTAATCAAGTTTTAACTGAAATGATTAAAAGTCATCCCTATGAAGAAGTACCTTATGACATTATTCAACTTCAGAACAAAAATAAAAATGAAGGGTCAGGAATGATTGGTGAATTAGATAATGAAATGGATACCGTAGAATTTTTACAGTTCTTAAAAGACACTTTTAAATGTGGAATTATAAAGCATACAGAACTTATTACCTCAAAAGTTAAAAAAATTGCTTGGTGTGGTGGTTCTGGAAGTTTTTTATTGAGAAATGCAAAACAGCAAGGCGCCCATATTTTTATTACAGGTGATTTTAAATATCATGAGTTTTTTGATGCTGAAAATCAAACAATTATAGCTGATATTGGGCATTTTGAGAGTGAACAATTCACAATTGAGTTAATTAGTGAGTTATTATCGAAAAAATTTATTAAATTTGCACCCTGTTTAACGGAGATTAATACGAATCCTGTAAAATATTTTTAAAAAAAATGGCAAAAAAAAATTCAGCAGAAAGCTCAGTTACAGAAAAAATTGATGCTTTATATAATTTACAAGTAATTGATTCTTCAATTGATAAGATTAGAACAATTAGAGGTGAATTACCTTTAGAGGTTCAAGAATTAGATGATGAAGTAGTTGGTTTAACTTCTAAATTAGATACTTTAAATACAGAATTAAGTGATTTAGAAACTGAAATTTCTAACAGAAAAAATTCTTCTAAAGATGCTAAAGAAGCGATTGATAAATATACTGAACAACAAAAAAACGTTCGTAACAATCGTGAATTTGATGCAATTTCGAAAGAAATTGAATTTCAAGGTTTAGAAATTGAATTGAATGATAAAAAGATTAAAGAAGCGAAATTTAAAATCGAATCTAAATCTACTTTCATTGAAGATGCAAAAAATAAAGCTGAAGAAAGAGCTAAAGATTTAGAGGTTAAGAAAAATGATTTAGCAAAAATCATTGAAGAAACTGAAGAAGATGAAGCTAAATTAATTAAGAAATCTGATAAAGCTAAAAAAGCAATTGAAGATAGATTAGTTACTGCTTATGAAAGATTAAGAACTAATGCAATTAATGGATTAGCTGTTGTTTCTGTAGAAAGAGATGCTTGTGGTGGTTGTTTCAACCAAATTCCACCTCAAAGACAATTAGATATTCAAGCAAGATCAAAAATTATTGTTTGTGAACACTGTGGTAGAATCTTAGTTGAGCCGCCAGTTGACAAAAAGAAAAAATAAATAAATATTTAAAGCTTTCGGATTTATTCGAAAGCTTTTTTTTTGCGCATTCATATTGCTAAAACTATGAGGTATCAAAAAATATTTTATATTTGTTTAACATAATTGAAATCAATAAGACATTAAATACATTTACTAACATTAAAAAAGTCTGGATTAGTCCAGCACAAAATAAAATGGGATTATTAGACGGAAAAGTTGCGATTATTACTGGTGCTTCAAGAGGTATAGGAAAAGAAATTGCTAAAGAATTTATTAATCAAGGCGCTACAGTTGCATTTACTTATTTATCATCTGATGAAAAAGCTAAAGCTTTAGAAGTAGAATTATCTGCTAACGGTGGTACAATTAAAGGTTTTAAATCAAACGCTGCTGATTATGATTCTGCTCACGAATTATCTGATGCAGTGATGAAAGAATTTGGTAAAATTGATATTTTAGTTAATAACGCTGGAATTACTAGAGATAACTTATTAATGAGAATGTCTGAAGAACAGTGGGATGAAGTTATTAATACTAACTTAAAATCAGTATACAACTTAACTAAAGCTGTGTTAAAACCAATGTTAAAAGCTAGAATCGGTTCTATTATTAATATGAGTTCAGTGGTTGGTGTTTCTGGAAACGCTGGTCAATCTAACTATTCAGCTTCAAAAGCTGGAATGATTGGGTTTACAAAATCAATTGCTCAAGAATTAGGATCAAGAAATATTAGATGTAATGCAATTGCACCTGGTTTTATTGAAACTGAAATGACTGCTGCTTTAGACGAGAAAGTTGTTCAAGGTTGGAGAGATTCAATTCCTTTGAAAAGAGGTGGTTCTCCAAAAGATGTTGCTAACACAACAGTATTCTTAGCTTCTGATATGTCTGCTTACGTTACTGGACAAACTATTAACGTTTGTGGTGGTATGTTAATGTAATTATTAGAAACAAGAAAAAATAGAGACAAGATCCGATAGCTATCGGATCAAGACTTACGAATTTTATTCAAAAAAACACTTTCATTAAATGAAAGTGTTTTTTTGTTTTATATACTCTTGTGTCTTGAAACGAAACTATCTCCCGTTACATTGAGTTTGTTATCGAAGTGTATCTTCTTAACCCTAGTTATTTAGTAATATGAATTCAATATTAGAGTACATGTGTAGACATAGTTAAGAAAGCTATTACACTCCTTAAAATGACAATTGCAATTACATTAGATTTATTCAGGTTTTCAGATTAAGTTAAATTATTAATATATTTATTATTCGTAAATAATAATTATCTTTAGCCTTTAAATTTACACTCAACATAAATAATATAAAATGAAAAATATATCAGTAATTGGAGCAGGAACAATGGGAAACGGAATTGCTCACGTTTTTGCACAGAATGGTTTTACAGTTAATTTAATTGACATTTCAGAAGATTCATTAGCTAAAGCTATTGGAACTATCACAAAAAATCTTGACAGAATGGTTAAGAAAGAAAGAATATCTGAAGAAGAAAAATTAAATACATTAGCAAACATTACGACTTTAACTGATATGAAATCTGGTGTATCTGATGCTGACTTAGTAGTTGAAGCTGCCACTGAAAATTTAGATTTAAAATTAAAAATCTTTAGAAATATGGATGAATTTGCTCCAGAAAAAGCAATTTTAGCTACAAATACATCATCTATTTCTATTACTCAAATTGCTGGCGTTACAAATAGACCAGAAAAAGTAATTGGAATGCATTTTATGAATCCTGTTCCTGTTATGAAGTTAGTTGAAATCATTAGAGGATATTCTACATCTGATGAAGTAACAGCGACAATCATGGAAATGTCTAAGACTTTAAAGAAAGTACCTACAGAAGTAAACGATTACCCTGGTTTTGTTGCTAACAGAATTTTAATGCCAATGATTAATGAAGCAATCATTACATTAAATGAAGGTGTGGCAGGAGTTGAAGAAATTGACACAGTTATGAAACTAGGTATGGCTCACCCAATGGGACCATTACAATTAGCAGATTTTATTGGTTTAGACGTTTGTTTAGCTATTATGAATGTTCTGTATGACGGTTTAGGTAATGACAAATATGCACCATCTCCATTATTAGTAAATATGGTAAACGCTGGAAAAAAGGGAATTAAAACTGGAGAAGGTTTTTATTCATGGACACATGGTACTAAAGAATTAATTGTTGCAAATAACTTTAAAAAGTAATATATTATTAGTATTTTCGTCAAAAATTAATTTAAAACAACAAAAATGAAAAAATTAGGATTATTATTATTTTTAGGATTAGGATTATTCATGACTTCTTGTAACGAGTCTACTGATGCAGCGGTTGTTGTTGATGGAACTGAAGAAGTAGCTACTGAAGAAATGAAATGTGAAGCTGGTAAATGTGGTGATGACATGAAAACTGCTTGTGAACCAGGTTGTGTAAAAGCTTGTTGTACTGCTGATTCAACAAAAACTTGTGATTCAACAAAATGTGATTCTAAAAAATCTTGCTCTTCAGTAAAATCATGTACTACTGAAGAAGCTAAAGCTTGTGCTATGAAAAAAGGACAAACTTGTGGTGATACTACTTGTGACGGTTCTTGTGACACTTGTATTTCAAACTGTAAAACAGCATGTACATCTAAATCAGAATCTTGTTCAGCAGATTGTGAAAAAGTTTGTTGTTCAAAAGATGCAGCAGCAGAAAAAGGAAAATGTGCTGACATGAAATGTGAAGCTGGTAAATGTGGAAAATAATCCCCATTTATTTATAATATTTGAAAGACGTCTTTTTAGACGTCTTTTTTTTGTTTTATATAATTTTAAATTTTTATGACTATATTACAACTAGAAACATAAATACTATGACATCAAAAGAAGAAATTGTAAAAAATTGGCTCCCTCGATATACAGGAAGAGCATTAGAAGATTTTGACAAATATATACTACTCACAAACTTTAATGGCTATTTAAATATTTTTGCAGAAAAATATGGCGTTGAAATAATTGGTACAGATAAAGCTATGCCCAGTGTTTCCGCAAATGGCATTACATTGATTAACTTTACAATGGGTAGTGCAAATGCAGCTACCATAATGGATTTATTGAGTGCAATCGAACCAAAAGCATGCTTGTTTTTAGGTAAATGTGGTGGTTTAAAGCGAAAAACTGAAATCGGTGATTTAATACTGCCAATTGCAGCAATTAGAGGTGAAGGTACATCTAATGATTATTTCCCACCAGAAGTGCCAGCATTACCTGCCTTTACGTTACAGCGCGCTATTTCTACATCCATAAGAGAGCATGGCTTAGATTATTGGACAGGTACAGTTTATACAACAAACCGAAGAGTCTGGGAACATGATGAAGAATTTAAGGAATACTTAAGAACAACTAGAGCTATGGCTATTGATATGGAAACAGCTACCTTATTCATTACAGGTTTTTCAAATAAAATACCAATTGGAGCCTTACTTTTAGTATCAGATCAACCTATGACACCTGAAGGTGTAAAAACAGAAGAAAGTGACAAAAAGGTATCTTCAGCTTTTGTAAACAATCATATAGATATTGGAATCGCTTCTTTAATAGAAATTAGAGAAAGTGGAAAATCAGTCAAACATTTAAGATTTCCTTATTCGGAAGAGTAAAAAAACTTGCCGTTCAAATCGTATCAAAATTATCTAATTGATTTAATGCGGCTTGAACGGCTTCTTTTGTCATTATATCTTTGTTTTCAATTATGTCTTGTAATTCATTTCTTGACTTATCACGGTACTTAAATTCAAATCGTTCAACTTTTACTTGATACTCATCTTTTTTCGTTTTTTCTGATTTATGGAGAGTAGAAAAATATGTACCTACATCAGATTTATTCTTTCTTATATTATTAAGACTAATATGAATCAATAAAAAAGAAACAGCAATTATATTTATTGACAAGCTGTTTATACCAAAATAGATTGAATAAAAATTAAATGCTAGAATATCAAAAACATTTAACACGAGTAGAATTGAAAAGATATATACCCAAACTTTTTTATTAAAAATAAACAGAATTAAGCAAATTACAGAAATAATCAAAAAAGGTAAATATTCTAAAAATATCCAATTCACATAATTTGAATAGGCGGACATTAAAATTGAAAGTATCAAAACAATTGCTTTTTCCCAATCTAAAATCAGCAGTTTAGACTTAATATTCTCTATTATTTTATTTTTCAAAACTCGCGACTCTTTTTAATCATCAAGTAATCTAAAATAACCAAAGCACTCATAGCTTCAACTATTGGAACTGCTCTTGGCACTACGCAAGGATCATGACGACCTTTACCTGTCAGCTCAACAGCTTCATTTTTAGAATTAATAGTATTTTGTTTTTGAATCAATGTTGCCACAGGTTTAAAGGCTACATTAAAATAAATATCTTCTCCGTTAGAAATTCCGCCTTGGATTCCTCCTGAAAAATTGGTTTTAGTCTTTACTTCATTGTTCTCCACAAAAAACTCATCATTATGCTGAGAGCCTTTCATTTCAATACAATCAAAACCACTACCTAATTCAAATCCTTTAACAGCATTAATACTAAACATGGCTTTCGCTAATTCAGCATTCAATCTTTCAAATACAGGCTCACCCACTCCAACTGGCGTATTCTTAATCACACAAGTAACCATTCCGCCAATTGTATCTCCAGTTTTTTTAATTGATTTAATTAAGGATTCCATCACTAAAGCAATAGACTGATCTGGACACCTCACCATATTATCATCTGTTAATGACAAATCTAAATCTTGATATGATTTTGTCACTGCTATTTCTCCAACTTGGGAAACATAGGCTTGAATTGTAATTCCTTTTTGAAATAGAATTTGTTTTGCAATTGCTCCCGCAACTACACGTACTGCAGTTTCTCTAGCACTACTTCTACCACCGCCTCTGTAATCTCTTATACCATATTTTTGGTCGTAAGTATAATCAGCATGAGAAGGCCTAAACACATCAATATTATGTGAATAATCTTTAGATTTTTGATTCTTATTCTTTATAATAAACCCAATTGGTGTACCAGTTGTTTTACCTTCAAAAATACCAGATTGAAACTCAACAATATCAGCTTCCTTTCTTTGCGTTACAATTACAGACTGACCTGGTTTTCGTCTATCTAATTCTTGTTGAATTAAATCAAAGTTTAATTCAATATTAGAAGGGCATCCATCAATTATTCCACCAATCGACAAACCATGAGATTCACCAAAAGATGTTAATTTGAATATATTACCGAATGTATTTCCCATATTATATATTTTAGAAACTAGATAAAACAAATTCAAGAATCAATATTACCTCAATTTTCACTTACTGTTGCACTACTTTCTAAGTTTGACATTAATTAGAAAGCAGTCTTTATTTTTATTCAATTTAGCACACCATTCAGGTTAAATAATTTTGTTTGTAATAAACCTGCAAGGAGAAAATACTTCAGTCCTGAAGCGTAGCGTTCTTACGTCTTCTTTACGCTCCTATTGTCAATTTACAATTATCTAACATATGTCTAACTTCTTTCAAAGTTGGTGCTTCAGCATAAGTTCTTAAAACTGGTTCAGTACCAGAAGGTCTAATCATTAACCAACGGTCTTTATCAAAATGATATTTAAATCCATCTAAAGTTTCAATAGACTCTACTTTATATTCACCAAACATGTTAAATTCTTTATTTTCACATTGTTTGATTATTTTCTCCTTCAATTCATTATTAATATGTAAATCAGCTCTTTCAAAAGCAAACTCTCCAACAATTTCATAAACCTCTCCAATTAAATCATCTAAAGTTTTACCAGATTTCGCCATGAATTCCCAAATGGTTAACCCCATCCAAATCCCATCTCTTTCTGGAATAAATGTTTTAATTGCGATTCCACCACTTTCTTCACCGCCTAATAAAACATCTTCATTTTCATCTGCCATAATTCCGGCAATGTATTTAAATCCAATTGGCACCTCTTGATGCACTAATCCATAATGCGCACACATTTGTTTAATTCTTGGTGTAGAAGAGAACCCAGTAACCACTTTACCAGACATTCCTTTATACTTTACCAAATAGTGAATTAATAATAAGATGATATGGTGAGAATCTACAAATTCACCTTTTGAATTATAAAATCCAATTCTATCAGCATCACCATCAGTTGCTAAAGCACAATCAATGTTCCCTTTAGATTTAATAAATTCTGACAATTCAGTTAAATTTTTAGCAATAGGTTCTGGTGCTTGACCATTAAATGATGGATTGTATTCACAATGTAAAAAATCCATATTAGGTAAAAGCCTTTTTAACACATTTTGACCCGCACCATACATAGCGTCATAAGCTAAGTTCATTCCTGATTCTTCAATCGCTTTTAAATCAAATGTGTTTGTAACAGCATCAATGTACATTTGTTCAAAATCTACATATTCAATTAATCCATTTTTTTCAGCTTCTTTAATTGAAACTGATTCTAAGTCGATTGAATTAACATCAGGAATTTCATTTTCAATTTCTGTAACATGCTCAGGCGCTAATGGGCCACCAAAATCACCTTTTAATTTATATCCATTATATGACGGTGGATTATGACTTGCTGTAATTACAACACCTAAAGATGCTTTTAACTCAACAGTCGCTAAAGAAATCATTGGCGTAGAAACAAACCCTTGTTTAGTTGTAATAACTTTTACACCTTGATTTACAAATACTTTAATTGCCGTTTCTGCAAATAAATCACCTGCAAATCTACAATCATGACCAATTGTTATACTTGGTTTATTATAATTTTGTTTTAACCATCCTGCAACAGCAATAGAAACTCTTGCTACATTTTCAACAGTATATTCTTTTGCGATTATCGCCCTCCAACCATCTGTTCCAAATTTTATTTTTGTCATTCTTAAATCTCAATTTAAATATCAGATTATTAATCTGAACATATTATTATTATCACTTTCGCTTTTAAACGAAATAAAAAATATTTTAGTGTTTAATTCTAAATATTTTGGTTCGACAAGATACACATTTCAGTACAATTTCATTCACAATAGCAATATTATTGACCGTTATACTACTTGAAGGTTAAAAGATTTGAATAAATGATTCATTTTTACTTAAAAAAATTTACCTTTGCAAAAAAAAATTGAGTGGAATTTGCCATTTTAGACATAGAAACATCAGGTGGAAAACCTAAAGAAAGTAGAATTATTGAAATCGCTATCATTATACATGATGGTGAAAAAGTAATTGATACCTACGAAACATTAATCAATCCTGAAAAAAAAATTGATTGGTTTGTTCAAAAACTAACTGGAATAAAAGACAAGGACGTTGTTGACTCTCCTGTTTTTTCAGATGTTGCTGATAAAATTTTAAACATTTTAAAAGATAGAGTTTTTGTTGCTCATAATATTAGTTTTGATTATCCCATTGTTAGAAATGAATTCAATAGACTTGGTATAGATATCAGATTACCTCACATGTGCACAATAGAAGCATCAAGAGTATTATTACCTGGTCTAGAATCTTATGGATTAAAGAATCTAACCAAACATTTAGAGATTGATTTAGACAATCACCATAGAGCAATGGATGATACTTTAGCTACGGTTAGAATATTTGAACATATATACACATTAGAGAAAAATAATTTTGAAGAATTTATTAAGCAAGACATAAACCCTAGCTATTTACATCCAAAATTAGACTTACAGTTTTATGATGACATCCCTAATAAAATAGGACTTTATCGTTTTTTTAATGATAAAAAAGAGTTAATATATATTGGAAAATCTACTCATCTTAAAAAATCAGTTGAACAACATTTAAAAAATGTAAGCACAAAAAAAGGCAAGGAAATGCAAAATAAAATTGCACGAATTGAATATGATTTAATCGGTAGTACATTAGTATCTCATTTAAAAGAAATTGAAATATTAAATAAATTACAGCCTAAATTTAATGGCTATCAAAAAAATAAAGATTTTCCTTATGGTTTATACAACTTTAAGGATGAGCAAGGCTACTTAAATTTTAAAATCACAAAAATAACATCAGACAAACCTTTATTTACGTTTACAACTGAAAATAAAGGAATTAACATGTTAAAAAATTGGCAAAAAGAATTTGACCTTTGTCAAAAATTATGTCAATTAGAAAACACTGATACTCAATGTGAAGATGTAGTAAAAAAAGAATGTTCTGGTGCCTGTATTGGTATTGAAAACTCTGAATTTTATAATATAAAAGCTATTGCCTTGATTAATAAATTAAACTTTGATAAAAAATCATTTATTATTCTTGATAAAGGAAAAAATAAAAATGAATATAGTTTTGTCTTTGTGAGTCAAGGCGTTTGTATTGGATACGGAAATGTTTTAAAATTTTTAATTAAAAAAGAAACTAAGAGTTTTAAAAAACATTTAATTAAACTGGAAGATAACATTAATTACAAATCAATTATTAACTTGCACCTAAGTAAAAATGAAAAGTTAATTCAAATTGATTTATAAACATGGCAACTAAACCTGCATACATTAAAGATAAGAACGGTTTATCATCTTGGCGTTTAAAATTACATGAAATAATTTATGAGGCAGACACAAAAGCTGGAAAACTATTTGATGTCTTACTATTAATTATAATTGTTTTAAGTATTACCATTGTTATGCTTGAATCTGTGCCAAGTTTACATAATGATTATGGAGACTTATTTGAAAAAGCAGAATGGATTTTCACAGCACTTTTTACACTTGAATATATTGCCCGATTAATCTCTATTAAAAAACCATTAAAATACGTATTAAGTTTTTATGGAATCATTGATTTACTTTCAATAATCCCTACTTATTTAGGTGTGTTTATTTCTGGTACAAATTCATTAATGGTTATCAGATCATTAAGATTGATGAGGGTTTTTAGAATATTAAAATTAGGTAGTTTTATCAAAGAATCTAAATCACTAGTAGATTCTTTAAAAGCTTCTCGTCATAAAATATTAATTTTTTTACTTTCCATCTTGACAATGGTTACTATCTTAGGAACTGTAATGTACTTAGTAGAAGGGGGTGAAAATGGATTTGATTCAATCCCTAGGAGTATCTACTGGGCAATAGTAACTATGACAACTGTAGGTTATGGAGATATCTCTCCTGTAACAACTTTAGGACAATTTATTGCTTCAATAGTAATGATTTTAGGTTATGCAATTATTGCCGTTCCAACAGGTATTGTGACAAATGAATTGATAAAATCTGAATCTACAAAGGTATCTACTCAAGCTTGTAAATCATGCTCAAAAGAAGGCCACGATTCAGACGCAGATTACTGTAAACACTGTGGATATGAATTATGATTTCTATCATTTATATTTAAACTTAAGCTAAACAAAGAGTTTAACGTTAACCACACAACAACCTACATAACAATACTTTATAGAATAGTAAAATTTAACACTAAAAGTTTTCATTAGTCATTGTTAATTACTTTTACAAAATTAACACAAGCTTTTAGTAAGATACTAAACATAAAACTGTAAATTTGTTATTCTATAAACAAATACGCCGGCTGGCGAATGAAAAAACAATTTATGAGTACGTATGGACAAAAGGCTGAAAACGCCTCTTTACAATCAATTGGGTTAGATAATGTAGGTGATACATTTTGGAATTTAACTCCATCAGAATTAGTAGAAGACATAGTAGTATTAGGACAAGGAGTTTTAACAGATTCGGGAGCTATAGCTATTGAAACAGGTGAATTTACAGGAAGATCACCTCAAGACAGATTTATTGTATGCGATTCTAAAACAGAAGACGCTGTATGGTGGGGAGACATCAACAAAAAATTTGAAACTGAAAAGTACAATGCTTTATACAATCGTATGAAGACGTATTTAGCTGACAAAGATTTATATGTACGTGACGCTTATGCGTGTGCAGATGATGAACACAGGTTAAATTTGAGAGTTGTTACTGAATTCCCTTGGTCAAACATGTTTGCATATAACATGTTTTTAAGACCTACAGAAGAAGAAATTAAAGACTTTACGCCTGAATGGCATGTTGTATGTGCACCTGAATTTATGGCTGATGCTGAATTAGATGGTACAAGACAACACAATTTTGCAATTATCAATTTCACTGATAAAATGATTATTATTGGTGGTACTGGATATACAGGTGAAATTAAAAAAGGAATTTTCTCTGTATTAAATTTTGTTTTACCCCACGAAAGAGACGTATTGTCTATGCATTGTTCTGCAAATGTAGGAAAAGATGGAGATACTGCTGTATTTTTTGGACTTTCAGGAACTGGTAAAACAACTTTATCATCAGATGAAAATAGAAGATTAATTGGAGATGACGAACATGGTTGGTCTGATAAAGGTGTATTTAACTTTGAAGGAGGTTGCTACGCTAAAACAATTGATTTATCACAAGCTAAAGAACCTCAAATATTTGACGCTATTAAATATGGTGCAATTTTAGAGAATATTGGCTTTAAAGAAGATTCAAGAACTCCTGATTATGAGGATGTTTCAATAACTCAAAACACAAGAGTTTCATACCCTATTCATCACATTGACAATATTATGATTCCATCAAAAGGTGGTAATCCAAAAAATATTTTCTTTTTAACTGCTGATGCATTCGGTGTTTTGCCTCCGATTTCAAAATTAACAGCTGGTCAAGCTATGTATCATTTCATTTCTGGATATACTGCAAAGGTAGCAGGAACTGAAGCTGGAATTACTGAACCAGTCACTGCATTTTCTGCTTGTTTTGGAGCTCCATTTTTACCTTTACACCCAACAAAATATGCTGAGATGTTAGGATCTAGAATGGAGAAACATGATGTTAAAGTTTGGTTAATCAATACAGGTTGGTCTGGTGGAGAATATGGTACTGGAGACAGAATCAAATTAAAATACACAAGAGCAATGATTACTTCTGCATTAGAAGGAAAATTAGATAATGTTGACTTTACAAATCATGAGATTTTCGGATTAGCAATGCCTAATGAATGTGAAAATGTACCAACTGAAATGTTAAATCCAAAAAACACTTGGGATGACAAATCAGCTTATGATACAAAAGCAAATCACTTAGCTAACCAGTTTGTTAAAAACTTTGAACAATTTGAAAGTAATGCAAACGCTGATATTATGGCAGCTGCACCAAAAGCAATTGTTAAAGCTTAAAATATAATTATATCTTATTAAAAATGCCTACTATTTAATAGTGGGCATTTTTTTTGACTATATTTAGAATCTCTATGAAATTAAATCAAAAAAAAGCCTTTAACCCCATTGCACAAGGGTATGGCATAGCATTAATCATTATTGGATTAGCATTCTTAAACTTATTAATATACTCTGGATACTATCCATTAGTTGGATTTATTATTTTAACTCTACTCATCTATCTTGGTTTGTGGATTAATTTTTCATCAGTTCAACTCTATAGGAATTCTAAAAATGAATTAATTAGAACATACGGTATGTCCCCATTAATTATCAAAAAGAAAATTAAATTAAGTAAATATGATTGCATTCTAATTAAATCAGAAAAAGTAAGTTATTCAGCTAAATCTACATTAATAGGATCTGGAACAGCAGCAATCAGCAAATATTCTGAAAATTATATAGGCCTTTAT
>Ga0308020_1000086_pt1 | contig 27525 bp, 28 predicted proteins | sample Neamet349_FD_201302 | JGI IMG/M metagenome (GOLD analysis project Ga0308020, IMG submission 201302) | Marine microbial communities from water near the shore, Antarctic Ocean - #349 | ecosystem: Environmental > Aquatic > Marine > Unclassified | place: Southern Ocean | collected 2014-10-02
CCTTCCTTGTATTCAGGGTAAATCCTACTGACAGTTTGCCAAGGCCTATGTAGGCTTAAACCAATATAATAATGTGTTTTTTTCTCAGTTCTGTGTTCCATTCCTACATTGGCTAACAAAGCAGTATAACCTCCACTTCTCCTGTAAGTATTCTGAAAATACTTGGTATTATCCTCTCCGTAGGAAAAAATATCAGAAGCCAATACATTGTGTGAAATTCCAAAAGCAACATTCAAATACCAATATTCTGAAGCACGAACATAAGTAAGTAATTGTATCGGTAATTCGTACGATCGCATGTTGAAATTTGTGAAGTCATCTAAACCAATTTTGCTATTACTTATCGCAAGTTTAAAATTCCTTTGCGTGTAATTCAGTCCTGTCTCTATGGAGAAAGTATTTGTTATCTTATGGCGAATAACCATCCCAAAAGCATTGCTATATTTTGGTGTTAAGCTCAAGTTGTAATCGAAAAAACTCTTGTTTACATCAGCAGCATTGAAATAGGCAGCAGGAATTATTGGCTTGTATTGTAAACCAAATGTTGTTCTGTTGTTTTGCGCTTGTGTGTTAAAAATAAAACAACAAAATAGGATAAAAAGAATCCTATTGCTCATTAGCTCTTACAACAATATTAGGGTCAATTTTCTGATTCAATAAACTCTCTATTCCTCCTTTCAAAGTACTAGTAGCTGAAGGACATCCACTGCAAGCCCCTTTTAGATTTACGGTAACCACATCCCCTTTGTAGGAATGGAAAGTAATTGCTCCTCCATCTGCTTCAACAGCTGGTTTTATGTACTCATTCAACAGATCAATTATTGCTTCTTCTTTTTCAGTGAAACTAATTGGTTCTTCTAGTGCAACTTCTCCAACTTCTTCTTTAATGATTTCTTCTTCCGAAATATGTTCAGTATAATTTTTTAATCCTTCTTCATTTAAGAAGTCAGCAATAAAAATACGCAACTGCATAGCAATCATATCCCATTCTACATTATCAGTTTTTGCAATTGAAATAAAGTTTGAACTCATGTACAAACTCTTCACAAAAGGAAAATTAAATAATGCTTTAGCTACTGAAATATCTTGAGCTTGTTCAGCTTTTGTTATCTCAATACTCTTGTCCACCAACATACGGTTTGCCACAAATTTCATTACTCCAGGATTTGGAGTGCTCTCGGCATAGATACTATAATTCATAATGTTTACTTTTGTGCAAAAATACAAACAAAAATAGTATGGCATTGATAAAAAGTGTAAAAGGTAAAAGTCCCGTTTTTGGTAAAGATGTATACCTAGCTGAAAACGCAACAGTAGTAGGTGAAGTAACTATGGGCGACAATTGTAGTGTCTGGTTTTCGGCAGTGGTTAGGGGGGATGTGAATTCTATAAAAATAGGGAATAAAGTAAATATTCAAGATGGAGCTGTCATCCATTGTACTTACCAAAAAGCAGCTACAATTCTGGGAAATAATGTGTCAGTTGGGCACAATGCTTTGGTGCACGGCTGTACCATTCATGATAATGTACTTATTGGTATGGGTGCAATTGTAATGGATAGAGTGGTGGTTGAAAGTAATTCAATTATTGCAGCTGGAGCAGTAGTTTTGGAAGGGACACATGTTGAGTCGGGAACAATTTATGCAGGTGTTCCTGCCAAGAAAGTAAAGGAATTAAATGCCGAACAAACTGCTCGTTTGATTGAAGGGATATCCGATAATTATGTAATGTACTCCTCTTGGTTTAAGGATTAATCCCAAAGATTTACTTCCTCTAATTTCAAATCCTCTTTAAAAAAGAATTGAGCACTTTTCTCAAAAGATTCTGTGTAGTTGGAAACATAAAAATGATGTTTGGTTGCTTTGCTTTCGTTTAAAAGATTGTTTTTTTCTAGCTCGTTTGCAATATATTCTGTAACTATATTTGCTGAATCAATTACATTTACTTTCCCATTGTAATAGTCTTTTATCTCCTGATGGATTAAAGGATAGTGGGTACAAGCCAATATCAAATGGTCGATTTCAGCTAATTTTGGGTTGGATAAATAATTAGCAATAATAGTATGGCTAATATCCTCATTAATAAAGCCCTCTTCAATCATAGGTGCTAAAAGGGGAGTGGCAAATGACGAAACTTTAGCTGAGCTACAAAGCGCTTTTATCTCCTTTTCATAAATATTGGATTGTATAGTTGCTTTTGTGCCTATTACGCCAATATTAAACTCTGCACATTGCTTTACTACTTCTGCTACTACAGGGTTTATTACATTGAAAACAGGAATGTTTCCTGCTAATTCTTTCACGGATTCATAGGCAACTGATGACGCGCTATTACAAGCAATAATTATCGTTTTACATTCTTTTTCTAATAAGAATCGTGTAATTTTCTTACTGAAATTCTGAATGGCAGTTTTGGACTTTTCACCATAAGGTAAATGCTCAGTATCCCCAAAATAGATGATGTTTTCATTGGGTAGTTTTTCTTTTAAAGCATGGGCAATGGTAAGCCCACCAATGCCAGAATCGAATATGCCAATAGGAGATTTTTTCATAAGATAAAGATATAAAAAAAAGCACCTTATAAAGATGCTTTTTAAATTGAAGAATTTAAGTGTTAAATTAAAGTCCTAATTTCTTTTTTACCAAGTCAAGTATATTTTCATTATCCTTAGCATATAGTATAGAACCAATGCTTTTGTCAAAGATATAAGTGTAATTTCCTTCTTTAGCTACATCCTCAATTGCTTGCCTTGCTTTTGCTAAAATTGGCTCTAACATCTCTTGCTCTTTAGTCTGTAATGATTGCTGAGCATTTTGTTGAAAGGCTTGAATTCTTTGTTCCAAATTAGTGATTTCAGCAATTTTATCTTGTTTTACCAAGTCAGTATAAGTTGCTTCATTTGCTTGATACTCTTGTACACTTTGTTGGTATTCTGCCGTCATTGAACTTAATTGAGCTTCTAAACTTTTTGCAAAGTTTTGTACTTCATTTTCTGCTGTTTTACGTTCAGGCATTAAAATTAATAGTTCTTGTGAGTCAATGTATCCGAATTTATTTTGGGCCATTGAACTGAAAGTAAGTATACTTAAAAGTGCTAGAAAGGTAATTTTTTTCATTTTGTTGTTTGTTGTTTGATTAGTTTTTAGTTGTTTGTTATTTAATTAGTAGCCTAGTATGTCTAACACCTTGTCGCTTTTGTCCAAGTTATCGTTTTTGTAAAGCATAATCAAGTCGCTTGAGCTATCAAAAACGATTGCGTATTTGTTGTTAGCGGCTAACTGCTGAATTGCATCATATATTTTGTCCTGTATAGGTTTTATTAATTCTTGTCGTTTTAGGTATAATTCTCCTTCAGGACCAAAGTATTTTTGTTGTAAATCCTTTGCGCTTTTTTCTTTTTTAATGATTGCTTCTTCTCTTTTTACTTTCATATCGTCAGTTAAAAGAACTTGCTCTTTTTGGTAGGTGCGATACATCATATCAACATCAGCATATTTATTTTCAACCTCTTTTTGCCAATCAGCCGAAAGTGCATCTAGTTTGTCCTGTGCCTGTTTAAATTCAGGGATTTTGTTAAGGATATAATCCGTATCAACATAGGCGAATTTTTGCGCTTGTGTAGTTGTTGCTAAAAAACAAACGGCTAATATTAAAAGTATCTTTTTCATAATTTATTTTTTTTAGTTTATAAATTTAATTAAAATTGTTGCCCCATTGAAAAGTGGAATTGTCCTCCACTTGCACCAGGATTTCCTGGGATAGCATCAAGCCCCCATCCGTAATCAAGTCCCATCATTCCAATCATTGGTAGCATTATTCTTACTCCAAATCCTGCTGATCGTTTTACGCCAAAAGGATTAAAATTATCAAAATTATTCCAAGCATTTCCAGCCTCCAAGAATCCTAACGCATAAATAGTTGAGCCTGGATTCAAACTTAAAGCATACCTTAGTTCGGTAGTGTATTTGTTGTAAATAGTAGCGCCTGTTTGTTGTGAGATAGTATTGTTTCCATACCCTCTTAAAGAGATAAGTTCTCTACCGTCATACACCATTCCCATTCCTGTTAGTCCATCACCTCCCACATAGAACCTTTCAAATGGAGCGACTCCTAAATCATTATTATAAGCACCTAATAATCCCATTTCTATTCTAGTTGCAAGCACTAACTTATCAGTAAATGCTGAAAACCAAGAGGACTTAAATTTCCATTTATAATATTCAATGAATTTGTATTTTTCTTGATCATCCAAAGTGCTGTAATCATCTACTCCATCAAACATAGAATAAGGTGGAGTTACCTTTAAACTCAATGAAAAATTAGATCCTCTTCTAGGGTAAATTAATTGGTCAACTGAATTTCTTCCTAGTCGGATATTGTAATTTATATTATTAGAATATCCATCCTTAAAAGTAAAGAAGGATTGAGAGTTTATCAGTTGGTATTGTTGCAGATTTATTCCGTTATAGATGGTAAAATAATCATCAGGGTTTTTTAATCTTTTTCCAAGTCCAACGGTTAATCCTAATATCTCTATTGCCTCTCTATTATCTCCCTCTTGCCCATTAGACGAAACTGATTTGTAAAGCGAAACAGATAATGCATTTGGTTTTTTACCACCAAGCCAAGGCTCAGTAAATGAGACATTATAATTTTGGTAGTACGCTCCGTTAGAGGATGCAGTTAAGGATAGTCTTTGCCCATCACCTGAAGGGAGTGGTGTCCATCTGTCTCCTTTAAAAATGTTTCTAGTTGAAAAATTATTGAACGATAAACTTAATGAACCGACTACTCTATTTGCGCCCCAACCTCCTTGCAATTGTATTTGGTCAGAAGATTTTTCAGCCAATACATAAGTAATGTCTACTTCATTTCTTGCAGGATCTGGCTCTACTTTCACGTCAAATGCTTCTGGGTCAAAAAATGGCATTTGCGAAAGCTCTCTTTGCGAACGCATAATATCAGAACGCTTAAATAAATCACCAGGACGAGTACGAATCTCACGCATAATTACATGGTCGTTCGTTTTTGTATTCCCTTTAATCATCACCTTGTTTACTCGGGCTTGTTTCCCTTCATAAATTCTTATTTCAAGGTCAATATTTTTATTGTTTGCAGCTACTTCAACAGGAGTAGCATTGAAGAATAAATACCCATCATCAAGGTAAAGAGAACTGATGTCACTCCCTTCAGGACTTCCGAATAAACGAGCATCTAAAATAGATTGATCAAATACATCACCTTCTTTAATCCCTAATTGTTGTTTTAGCCTTTCAGAAGTATAAACCTTGTTTCCTGCAAAATTAATTTTACCAAATTTATAAGGTTCTCCTTCAATAATTGTTATTTCAATACTCAGAGTGTTGTCCTTATTTAAGTAGGTAGTATCTTTCGTTATACGTGCATCTCTATACCCAACTTCATTGTATTTTGAAATCAGATTTTTTTTGTCATCAGCATAATTCTCGTCAATAAATTTTGAAACTTTAAAGATACGCCACCAGTTTTTGGCTTTAGTTTCTTTCATGCTTTTCTTTACTTTTCTGTCACTTAAAGCATAAACAGTATCCTTGCGGTTTAAGAATGTCTTGTTTGTGTTTATCGTTTTACTTCTACCAATTATAGTTATTCCCTTAATCTTAACTTTTTTACCTTTACTGATGTTGAAAATAAGGTTTTCAGAATTGACTGCTGACGAATCGATTGTAGTTAAATAACCGACAGTAATATTCAGAAATCCTTTGTTGATGTAGTAGGTTCTGATTGTGTTAAGGCTATTGTTTATTAGGTTTGGAGTAAGTATTTTCCCTCTCATTAACTTCAAATCCTCTTTTAAAGTAGTAATGTCCGATTTACTTATTTTCCCTTTAAATTTAAATTTTGATAAACGCTTATTTTCTACTAGGTTGATGTTAAGAAAAATAGTATTTTCAACTATCTTTTCAATAGTAATATCTACATCAGCAAATAGTCCTTCTTTCCATAGTTTTATTATGGCTTGGCTAATATTATCACTAGGAATTTTAATTGTTTCGCCTACCGTTAATCCTGAAATAGCAATTAAAGTGCTGTTGTTTAAATTGTCGGCACCATTCACCATAATTCCTCCAATTTCGTAACTTTTTGGACTAGAGTAATCTACCTCCCCAATAGTTTGTGCGCCAAGGTTTATACTTAGGATGCTTAATAATATTATTGCAATTTTCTTCAAAATTCTATTTTTGTAATTGTTCTGTTGTTTTTCCAAATCTTCTTTCTCTGTTTTGATAATTCAATATCGCTTTGTATAAATTAGCTCTTCTAAAATCAGGCCAAAGGGTATCCATAAAATAGAGCTCGGAATATGCAATTTGCCATAAAAGGAAATTACTTATTCGGTATTCTCCACTTGTTCTTATGAGTAATTCAGGGTCAGGAACGCTTTTTGTAGTAAGATATTGCTGAAAAGTAGTTTCATTTATCTCTTCAGCTTTTCGTCCATCTTTAATGATGTTCTGTACGGCATTTAATATTTCCCATCTTCCGCTATAACTTAATGCCAATACTAGAGTCATACGCGTATTGTCTTTTGTTCTTACTATTGCTTCCCTTAATTCTTTTTGTGCTTTGGAAGGTAGTTTTTCAATATCGCCAATGGCAGTTAATCGGATATTGTTGTCCATTAAGGTTTTAGTTTCTTTGTTGATTGCTGAAACTAAAAGTGTCATTAGAGCATTTACTTCTTTTTCTGGGCGGTTCCAGTTTTCAGTTGAAAATGCATAAAGAGTAAGGTATTTAATCCCTATTTCGGCAGCACCTTCAACAGTATCGCGTACTGCTTTCACGCCATTTGTGTGGCCGAATACTCTTAACTTACCTTTGCTTTTTGCCCATCTACCATTTCCATCCATAGTAATAGCAATATGCTTTGGTAAATTATTTTTATCTATTCCTTCCATTGAATTTTACTGAAATAGAGTTTAGTAATCGCAACCTTTAGTGTTGTTATTTAGCTTAAAGGAAAGTGTAATTCCAGCAAAGGAATACCAATCTTTTTTATCAGGATTTCCTCTTTGTTCTCCGGCTGTATGGGTTCCTGTTGGGTCTGACATTTCATAAGTTGCATTACTGATGTCAGCTACATTTGAATTAACTCCTTCTGGGTAAGTTGTACTTACATCATCCAAGTAATCAGTAAATGTTTTGCGCACCCCATATTCAAAAATTATACTGAATGAAGGATTTACAGCAATTTTCAATCCTCCACCCAATGGGATTGCTACTTGCATTAAAGGATATTTTGTTCTGTCTGGAAATGTGGTAGAACCTTGTCCTTCAGTTCCTAGTTCCTGCAGGTTTACCCATATACCATCTTTGTTTTCTGCTTTCGGATTAAAATGAAAAAGAGAAATACCTGTGTAAACAAATGGCGTCCAAGTGTAAAGTGCATTTCCAGTTTCAAAAGGTAAGAAGTTAAATTCTAGTTGCCCTGAAAGTTCGTAAACTGGCGATTTAAAATGTAATCCTCTGTCAATTGCAATGGTATCAGTTGGGTTATTTTTGTCGTCAGCCGAGATGTTTAAGTAAAGAAGTTCAGCCTTGTAGGAAAAACGTCTGTCAATATTTTTTCGAACGATTACCCCTGCAGCAACTGATGAGCTGTTGAAGTGGGTAGTATTTAAGTCTCCTAAATAGTAAGAAACTCCTCCCATAAATCCAATTTCAGTATTTTCTTTGTACTGTGCATTTGCATTAAATCCTAGTGCAATAAAAGCAATTAGGATAAGAAGTATTTTAATGTTTTGAACAGGTGTAATTAAGCTTTTCATAATCATAATTTATCAATAATTTGCAAATATACTTATTCTGAGGGTTTAAGGTAGGATTCTTAGCTTCTTTTATCCAATCCCCACATTAATTTATGCCTTATGGTTCTTATGAAAGAATTATTCTGTGGCTGAACGAGTTTAGTTTTAAAACTTGCTTTTTTTATGATGAGTTCTGTTTCAGAATCAAAAGCTCGTGATCTGGAATCGAGCGAAACAAGTGCTAACTGGTCTCTATCTTCTACTTTGAGTTTAATAATGCTATTGTCATCAATAACAATTGGTCGCACATTCAAATTGTGAGGTGCATTCGGAGTAATAATTATATTGTTCGTTCCGGGCATAATAATCGGTCCTCCACAACTTAAGGAATATCCTGTGGAGCCAGTTGGAGTAGAAACAACTAATCCGTCAGCCCAATAAGTATTTAGAAATTCATCATCAATAAAGGCATCAATTCGAATCATTGATGAAGTATCTTTCTTAGAAACAGCAACCTCATTAAGTGCAAAGTTTTTGTCTTTAAATAAATCTTTATCCGTGCTTAGTTCCAACAAAGTACGCTCATTAATTTTATAATTTCCTTTTAGGATATCAGTTATTGCATCATCAATTTGGTCGGCTGAAATGCTAGAGATAAACCCAAGTCTACCTGTGTTGATTCCTAAAATAGGAATGTTGGATTCACGCACATAAGTTACTGCTTTTAGTAGCGTTCCGTCACCACCAATACTGAATAAAAAATCAGCATTATTCTTTAATGTTTCATAACTATTAAAGGTGAGAAATTTTTTATTGAAACGAATATTATTTTTCAAAAACACACTAAATTCCTCCTCAATAATAAGGTTGATGTGCTCAGCTTCTAATTTCTTGATTAGGTGCTGAATATATTTGCTAAAATGTTCAGGATATGGACTTCCAAAAATTGCAATTGTCATAATTTTCTGTTTTTTTAAAACGGGCTTGAAAAATGTAAAAATACTCCTTTTTCCCCTAATGCGTTTATTGAATACTCAATTCTTAATAATTTATCATAATAGGTTACATAATCAAGGGCAATTCCCTTTCCCCATAATAAGGAATTATTGAGTGCATTTGGCACTTTATTTCTAGTGTTTCTAACATATCCTAAATCAGAAAATAATCCCAAGTAAAGAGAGTAATGCGATTTGTTGAATTGCTTCATTTTTACATAAGGGATATCAAAAGTAGTCTTTTCAATAAGTGCGTATTTAACAGCTGTTTTCGATAGCCAATAGCTGTGTCCGTCCACCACATAATATTCGTAACCTCTTACATAATCGCCATATCCTAATGCTTTTTGCAAGAAATAGGGAAGCTCTTTTTCTGTATTGTATTTAGTTTTAAAACTACTACCAATAAAAAAACGATTGAAAGGCTCAAAATATTTTTCGGCCTTAGTTATAAATTCAAAATGTTGCACATTAGCTGATGTTGAAAAGTATTTTTTGGCTTTAAAATCAATTTTATAACCATGAAGAGGATAAGTGCTGTAGTCCCTTTTTTCATGTTCCAGTGAGTAGCTAATGTTATAAAGGTTAGCAGTTTTTTCGCTATTTCCTAAGTAATTAGGATTAAGGTTTGCTATGGAATCAGCAATGTTTGCTTGCAAATAAGTAAACCGTAATTTGTGTTTTTGATGTATGTTATTTCGGTATACAATTTCAGTATTTAAATCATAATCAATACTGCTGTAACCGTCACTTTCATAATAATGAAGCTCGTTATTTTCTGTTGCGTAATGCGTTTTCTTTTTTCTGAAAAACTGCAAGTTGGTATTTATTCCTATTGTTTTGTTTTTGTTGAAATAAGGTACATTATAGGCCAATAAATACTGCTCTTTAAAGCCTCTTCTTATTTTCAGTTTTAGGAGTTCATTCCTCCCTCTGAAGTTTTCCCAGTTAAAATATATTCCATAGTTCAGTCGTGAGAAATCGGAATAATTATTGTCAGAGAATTCTTGCCACCAAGTATTGAAGTTTCGTTCTGAAATTTCGAATACTGGGTAAGGCCAGATGTACCATTTTTCAGTTACATCAATAGTGATTTCTGCTGAATTGCTCTTTACAGTTTTGTTTATTTCCACAAAATTAAAGAGTTTTAAGTTGACTAAATTCTCCTTGCTTTCAGCAATTCTTTTGTTTAAATCTTCTTGGCTATATGTTTCGTTTTGTTCAAATGAAACCTCTCTTAAAATAATGTCATTGTGGGTTTTAGTATTCCCGCTTAAAACAATAGAACTAACCGTAATTTGGGCTTCTGCTATTTGAGTAAAAAATAGCAGAAATAAGATTGTTTTTTTCATTTTAAGGATTTAAAAATCGCATTAAAGACTCATATCTTTCTAAGAAATCATCTTCTTGGCTGTCTCTGTTGTATGAGGCAGTTATGGTATAATCAAATCGCTCAAAGTCCCTAACAATTGCTGTGATGTCTACTTTGTTTAGCTTTAAGGTAAGTTCCATCATTTGCGCATTTGGTATTGAAGTAATATAGGAACTTAATATTTTTGTATTATTCGATTCAATAATTCTTGCGATCTCACTCATACAATAATCATTTTCTCTCATTTGCAAAACAAGCATTCCTCCAATACTTTGTACACCTGTACTTTTGGCAATAGTATAGAGCAATTTACGGTTTGTAATCGCCCCTAAATAATGTTTTTCTTCATTCAGAACAGGAATTATACTTAGGTTGTTGAGTTCTACAGTTTGTAAAATATCAAACAAATGTTGCGAACCAATTACGGATGGAGCAGTAAGTTCAGCTAAATGATCGTCAATAAATTCATCTGTTTTATCCCAACTTAAAATTTCTTTTTCGGATAGAATTCCTAGGTAAAAAGAGTTTCTCACAACTGCCAAATGATTGACTCTTAGGTCATCCATAAGCGATAAAGCCTTATCACCATCATCATCAGGATGTAGTGCGACTAGAGAGGATGAAATTAATTTGCTTGCTTGCATAGGGCAAACATACTATTTTTTACCTTTGTAGCCTATGACAAAACTCAGTGTAAATATAAATAAGATAGCAACTATCCGAAATGCTAGAGGAGGTGTTTCTCCCTCAGTGCTTGAAGCAGCTATCAATTGTCAAAAATTTGGAGCAGATGGTATTACCATTCACCCCAGACCAGACGAAAGGCATATTACCCGAAAGGATGTGTATGGCATTAAACCGATTATAAATACTGAATATAATATTGAGGGTTACCCTTCAGTTGGTTTTATTAAAATGGTAATTGCAGTAAAACCCGAACAGGTTACTTTGGTGCCTGATGGGCCTGATGTGATTACCTCTTGTGCAGGTTGGGATACGGTAAAATTTCAGGATTATTTAAAGGAGATAATTGCTGAGTTTAAAGAATACGGTATCAGAACTTCCATTTTTGTTGACCCTAAATTGGAAATGATTGAAAGCGCAAAATTATGTGGTACGGATAGGATTGAACTATACACTGAAGATTATGCAAAGGGCTATTCTGAAAATAAGGAGAAAGCAATTGCACCTTATATATTGTGTGCCAAAAAAGCAACTGAATTAGGAATAGGTATTAATGCTGGGCACGATTTGAGTTTAGAGAATTTGGCTTATTTTGCAAAAGAAATTCCTAATTTGGATGAAGTTTCTATTGGTCATGCATTGATAAGTGATGCACTTTACTTGGGATTAGAAAATACTATACAAATGTACAAACGATTATTGTAAATGAAATTACATTCAAAAATATATGGAGATAAAGGGCAAGCACTAATTGTAATTCATGGGCTTTTTGGCATGAGTGATAATTGGAATAGTTTGGGAAAACAGTTTGCGAAATATTGTAAAGTACATTTAATTGATTTAAGAAATCATGGAAGATCGCCACACTCAACTGAGTTTAATTATGAAGTAATGTGTAGCGATTTGCTAGAATACATGGATGATAACTCAATTACAAATCCTATCATTTTAGGGCATTCTTTGGGTGGAAAAGTGGCCATGAAATTTGCTTTTACGCATCCTGATAAATTAGAGAAATTGATAGTGGCAGACATTGCTCCTAGAAAATACAATACTGACTTTCATGAAAACCTGTTGGCCACTTTGTACAAATTGCCATTGGAGGATTTTAACAAAAGGGAAGAGGTGGATGCTGCACTTGCTATTTTCCTGAAAGATAGAGGTATCCGTTTGTTCTTAATGAAAAACCTATACCGAAACGAAAACAAGGAATTTGCTTGGCGATTCAATATTGATGTATTGTTGGAAAAAGTAAGCAATATTCAAGAAGCCGATTTTGCAGATGGAAAATTAAATATCCCAACCCATTTTATAAGAGGCGGTAATTCTGACTATATTAATAGTGCTGATGAACTCTTAATTAACAAACACTTTGCTGACTTTAGCATTTGTTCTATTGAGGGTGCAGGACATTGGTTACATACCGAAAATCCTGAACGCTTTTATAATGAGGTAATGGGATTCTGTTTAATGTAAATCAACCAAGAAATTTAACCAAGTCAGTTACGGTAGAGTAGTTATGAAGGGAAGACTTATCTGATACCTATTCAACTCTAAATAAGTTCGTTTACTGAACTCATATTTCATCTTAATATATTGGTCTGGTTTCTAAAGAACTTACTGTAGATGGTTTCTAAATGGTAAAATAAAACATCTTCCCCGGACTTTATAGAAGATCAAGGTTGTAACTCTCTACTAATTAAGAGGTTAATGTTTTAATTGATTTTCTTGTCTTGATTAACCTTACAAAATCATTTTAAATCAAGTTGTAATTCTATTTAATTCACTAAACCCAAAAGTATGGGGGAGATTTCGATTAGTAAATCAAGATGTGTAAATCTTAAAATTTATTGGACATTAGAACGTGACCGTGTTTTATTTCTAGTCTTTATTTTTATTAATATTATTGTAAATGATGTTCGTGAAATAGTAAAGACATCTGATTTCTTAAAAGATACAGTCTAATCTGGTATAATTTAATTTGATTGTTAATCTTTCCTAGGTCGTCTTCAATACCAACTGGATTCTTTGTTATTAGATCACCTCGTTGGTCTAACCATTCATATTGAGACTTTTTAAGTTCTGAAAATGATTTACTATTATATTTCCAACTCTTTGACGAATTAGAATTCCCTAAATCCTCCAGTTCTTTATTTTCCATATCTTTTCTTAGAACCTGATAGTAGGTGTTTAAGAGTTTATCAAGTTCAGAAAGAACTATTGACTTTTTATCATTAATTTTTGACATTGAATCAAGTCTAGACATATGAAATAAATAATTTCCTAATACTTCATATTTATTTTTTCCATTAATGAATCTTGATTGATTCCCTGTTTTTACAGATCCATCAAAATTATAAAATATACTATCTTTTTTCTCTGTATAATCTTGAAATCCAGTCCATAAATAAATAGACTTGATTTTCCCATTCTTATAAAACAATACTGTTGTATTCATAAAAGTAGGAAGGTCAACACCAACAGTCCACTCAATTTTTTTTGGTCTAAGGTTTGTATAATACATTATACTTTCACTAGTCGACTGTTCATGAGTCCATTTGTCAGTATGACTTGACTCCATTACCCCATTTGGAATTATGTCATAATCTATATTTTTTTCTGGAATTGAGTATAATTGACCAAATCCAATAAATGGTATAGTGAGTAATAGTATGAGTAGTGATTTTTTCATATCATTAATGATTCTGTTGATGTTCCATTATCCAAAGATTGAGACTTGGGGAAGGAACAATTTTATATTCTGAGTAACCTCTTTTTATATTTTTATATAAACTAAATAGAAGATCAACACGTTCTTTAATTATTCCTATTTCATAACCTTTAAAAACATTAGAATACATCGTACCATTTGGAAGGTGATTATAATGATAAGTTAGATAATCCTTTCTATACTTCAACCAATTTCTTTGTGAATCTCTAAGTATAATAAACTTTTCATCTGGTAATTCTTCTTTTAATAATTTATAATACTTATTTAATAATTTGTCATATTCTTCAATACCTCTACCCATAGAGTTGTTCATCCCTGATGTAGTAAAACCATATGGGTTATTGTTATGAATTGGATTCTCCATTAATGAATCAATTAAAAAATCTATATATTTAATTTCCTTGGAATAGATACTATCAAGATGAGAGACATCTTTTTCTTCAAAATGTCCATCGATTCCAAATCCAATAAATGGGATAGTAAGTAATAGTATAAATAGTAGTTTTTTCATACCACAAACATAACAAATTAAATAGTCATCAATTTAATAGAACTAATTACCGGTTCCGTTAAAATTCTTTTTTGTTTAGTATAGTTATATTGATTCAATTGATTGGATGAAACTGTAAATACTAGAATCTTTTCATCTGCCCTTCTTTCGCCAGATTAAATCCTTTTTTTAAAACTTCTTTTTGGGCAGTACTTCCTTCAATTAATAAAGGGTTAGTGTGATTAAAGTGTATGAAATGTACTTTTTGCTTATCAGCATCAGATAGTGTAGAAAATAGACCCATACTCTCCTGCGCAAAAGGGTGCGGTATTTCACTCATATCTCTTTCCAATTCTCCATTTTTATAAAAGGTAGCATCCAAAAAAGCATAATCTACTTTTTTAATAAGTTCACATATATTCGTTTCCCACTTTTCCCATTTGTCAATATCCGGAATAAAAATTAATGATTTGTTATTTATGATTATTTCATAACCGACTGTTTCTGAAAACTCATCTCTATGAGGCACCAAAAAAGGTTTTATTTTTATTCTTTCGTTCAAATTCAAAGTAGAATCTGATTTTAGCGCATTAATATTGATATTTTCTAATTTTACCAATTGGCTCCATGGCCCATTTTCTTCTAAAAAAGTTTTCATTTTAGGCATTGCAAAAACTGGTAAATTATCAGTACCCATTACTTCCTTGCCAAAATGCATTAAGCCTGTATAATGCCCCATATGAGCATGAGTTAATAAAATACCATCTAGTTTTTCGGAACCTGTTTTTTGCTTTAAGAGTTGTAATTGCTCTTTTATATTTGGGGTAGCGTCAATAATCCATTGCTCTTTACTTATAGGATCAACTATTGCTAGGCAAGAAGTAGTTCTTTTAAGGTCAGAATTTCCCCAAGCCTGTTTGCAACACTCTTTTTTGCAATTTATTTGTGGATAGCCAGCATCTTGGGCTATTCCTAAAACCATAACAAAAGGAGTTGTTGGTGTGTTTTCTGCTGGCTGATTGCAAGCAAAAGAAAATCCAATAATTAAATAAATTAATTTTCTCATTTTATAATTTTTTCAAAACAATAGTATTTTTCTTTGTCTGGTTTTAAATCTATCGAACCGAGTTCTGCATATCCAAGCCTTATGTAAAATTCCATAGCTTTTGGGTTGCCAGAATAGGTGTCGAGTCGTATAGATTGATATCCCTCTTCTACAACAACCTCTTCCACAAATAACATTAGTTCTTTCCCAATTCCATCCCCCCATTTTTCTTCAACTACCGCTAATCTGTGGACAACTAAAAACTGATTTGTTTTATCTGCCCAGTCAATAGTTAGATAGGTGTCGTCTTGATTTTCATCAATATTAATTCCTCCAATAACAATTCCGTTTTCAATAGCAATATAATAAGTTTTACTAATGATATCTTCTGTAATAAATTCAGCATTTGGGTAGGTTTCATCCCATTGGTCAATGCCATTTTCAATCATTCCTTTTACACAGGAATTATACATAAGCATTATTCCTTTTAAGTCTGAAATTTTTGCTTTGCGAATTATCATTGAATAAGTAAGTTACATCCTCTAATATCGGCATTGGAAAATCTTCCTAATACTGAAAAAGTACCGTCATCAAAAGTACGGCCTAAATCCTGAGTAGCAATAAACGGACAAGAATAGAGGTTGGCTAAATCAATTACATTTATTCCTCCAGTTTTGTTGTTTCCTGAAAGTGATAATGGATCGTTTACATCTCGTATCATTATTTTCATCCAAGGTGGCGATTTGAAGATGTTTTTCCCTTTGGAATATCCTTGCGATAAGAGTTCTGTCATTCCGTATTCCGAATGTATATTTTCAGTTAAAAATGCTTCTTGCAACAACTGATGAATTTCTTCCTTTAATAGTTCTTTTCTTTTTCCTTTCATACCACCTGTTTCCATAATTATGGTGTGTTTTAGGTGTTGAGGATATTGTGCTGCCAAGTCGAGCAAGGCATAGGTTACGCCAAACAAAATTGTTTTTTGCCCTTTGCTTTCTAGTTCCTTTATGGCGACTGAAAGTTCAGCAAGGTTTCCTAAGTAAAATCCGCTTTTAGGATGCTTACTTTTTGCAATTAAATCATCTACCATATAAATGAGTGATGAACCTTCCCTTTCTTGGTAAGAGGGCAGTAAGGCCAAAATGCAATATTCTTCAATGTTGCCATAAAACTGCTGAAAGGTTTTTAAGTAGGATGTTTTATAGATACTCATTTCGGCTACTAAATGCTTGCTTTGTTCTCCTGTTGTACCGCTACTAAGGAAAACTTCTTCCACTCCTTTTCCTTGGCAGATGATTTGTTCGTGCTTAAAAAAATCAATCGGTAAAAAAGGAATTTCATAAATATTCTGGGGATCTTTTCCTTTTAAAATAAGTGCAGCATAAGGGCCATAAATAGGATTGTTCTCCATTTGATAATGGAATAACTCCAATGCCAACTGCTCAAATGTTGCCTTATCAGTGCAACTGAAAATCTTATTTATTAATGCTTCCAAATTATAGTTTGCTGAAAAGTCAAAAGTACTATATTTACCTCAAAATAATTTTATGAAAACATTAAAAAACACAAAACTAATTATCTTGCTTTTTGCTATTGTAATAAGCGCATGTCAACCAACTACTCAGTCCACCGAAAAGGTAGCAACTGACCCTTCAGTATTCTTCAAAAACATTCAAACGGGTGCTGTTCTGTCTTCTCCTTTTCTTGTAGAAATGGGTGTTGAGGGTATGGAAGTGGAAAAAGCGGGAGTGGTAAATACTTTAAAAGGGCATCATCATATTATTGTCAATGCTAATTTTATTGCTGATGGCGATAAAGTACCAGTTAATGCTCAACACATTCATTTTGGTGCCGGACAAATTGAAACTCAATTGGAATTGGAAGCAGGAAATTACACCTTAACCCTACAATTTGCTGATGGAATGCACAAGTCTTATGGTGAGGGAATGAGTAAAACCATTAATGTAACGGTTCGTTAGTAGTCAGGTAAAATAAATAAATAAAAAAGGAGACCAATTGGTCTCCTTTTTTTATTTGTATTTAGTGTTGTTTTCTTAGAAGGTGTACCCTAAGTTCATAAACAATGTTCTTTCTGCTTCTGATTCCTCAGCTGCATTTGTCCAAGACTGAATGTTAATGGATAACTTCACACCTTTCGCCATTTGTCTTGCAATACCGAACACAGTATAGTTTCCGTCATTTTCAAGGTTCCAGTCTTCTTCAGAAGTAAGGTTGTCATATCTCCCGAAAAAACTATATTTTTCTGATAATGTATATTTCCCAAAAACAGATAATAAATCTTTTTTATTGTCTAGTATATTCCCAGCATTCATCATGTTTGCTTTTTCAACTCCTAAGTTGAAATTATTACCAGTATAAGCAATTGCTAAAGTATTAATGTGTTGTGAAGCACTTTCAAAACTTTGCCCTTCGATAACAAAAAGACTTGACTGAGGTACTTCTCCAGGAGTAATGTCTTTGTGGAATCGCACTGCAATTCTATCGCTCATTGTGTAGGTGATTCCTAAACTACCTCTGAATAATCCGTTATCTCCTTGTGCAGTTTTATGTCCTTCACCATTCAATACTTGTGCGTCAATGCTTAGTTTGTTACTTACCTTATAGTCAGTAGTTAATCCTGCATCAGCAGAACTCGCCCATTTCTGTTCGTCTTGTACAGATTTAGCAATATATCTGTTTCCCCAAGATTTTTCTTGGAACTTAAAATTCTTTGTTCCTACTTGTCCAAAGTTAAGCGTTAATTTATCAGTTGCATTCCAACTTAATGCTGCAATTTTCAAGAAAGCAGTATATACACTTCCATCATCAGTACCAACATCAAAAGTAATTTTTGCTGATAATTTATCGTCAAAATTATATTGGTATCCTAAGTAAGCTCTTTTAATTTCGAATTCTTTAAAAGCAGTTTCTCCTTCTACTGTTGTTAAATCATAGTTGAAGTTCGAAAATACTTTTACTGAAGGTTTTCCTTCTTGTGCTGTAACTGATAATACTGTTAAAAGGGCAGTACCCAATGCTAAAATTGTTTTTGTCATAATATTTTTTCTATTTATCCCCTACTATTGCTTCAGTGATGTTGACAATGTGGTCCCCTACTTTTTCCAATGAATGGATAAGGTTGTTGTAAATCATTCCTGTTTGAATCTTAACCTCTCCTTTTTCAATTTTATGGAAGTATTCTTTCCTTAACTTATTTCTCATTTTATTTATCGCAAGTTCAGCTTCATTAGCATCAGCAAGTGTAACTTGATCGTAAGAAGTGTTAAGGTTTTTATTCATGATTTCCATAGCCTTGCTAACCTCAAGAATAAGCTCTTCCAATGATGATCTCAATTCAGGAGTAAACCCTGTTTTTTGCTCATTTTTTCTTTCCACTGAAATAGACATTTGATAGCAGATATCGCCAATACGCTCCATGTCGTTAATCATTGAAATCATACTTCTTACTTTAATAGAAGCTTCTTCACTTAATTCCCCTTGTGATGCTTTCGCTAAATAATCAGCAATTTCAACTTCCATTTTATCTGTAATATCTTCATATTTACGGATGCGAGCCATTCTTTCTTTGAATTTTTTACTGTCTTTTTCATTTAGTAATTCAGGGATAAAGCCAAATAATTTAGCAACAATTTTTCCGAATTTCTGAACTTCTTTATTTGCTTCTAATATTGAAAGTTCAGTCGTTTGCATAAGCCCTGTTCCGATATGTTCCAAGTGAAATTCTTCATCAACTTCCCCTTTAGAAGGTTGCATCTTTATTACTATTCTACTAATAAAAGGTACAAACCCTACAAGGAATAATACATTAAGAATATTGAATACTGTGTGGAAAATTGAAAGCCCAATAGGGATTGCAACAGGATTATTAATGTCAAAATTCAAAGGTGATAAATCCATGTTGTTAACCATGTAGCTATCAATATTTGTAATGAAAAACTGGAAAGCAACTATCATCCAGACGACTCCAAAAATATTGAAGATTAAGTGAGCTTTTGCAGCTCTTTTTGCATGTACATTCCCTACCATTGCGGCAAGGTTAGCCGTAATAGTTGTTCCAATATTTTCCCCCAATACCATAGCTGCTGCTAGCTCAAAAGGAATGTAGCCTTCATAACACATTACTAATGTAAGTGCCATTGCTGCTGATGAGGATTGCACGACTAGAGTTAGGATTGTACCTACTCCAATAAACATTAAAGTAGAGAAGATTCCCATGTCAGCATAGCTGGATAGGAATCCTAACATTTCAGGATTTGATTTTATATCAGGTACTGCTCCTTTTAAGTGGTCAAGTCCCATAAATAATAAAGCGAAACCAATTAACACCTCTGCCCAAGCTTTTACGTTCGATTTGGAAGAAAACATCATTGGGAAACCAAAAGCAATAATTGGTAAAGCAATAGCTGAAATTTTCACTTTGAATCCTAATAAAGAAATAAGCCATGCCGTAATTGTTGTTCCAACATTAGCTCCCATTATTACTCCAATGGATTCTACTAGCGTTAACAACCCTGCATTTACAAAACTCACGATCATTACTGTAGTAGCTGATGATGATTGTAAAAGTGCAGTAATCATAAATCCTGTTGCAACACCTAAAAAACGGTTAGAAGTCATTTTACTTAAAATACTTCTCATTTTACTACCAGCTGCCTTCTGAATACCATCACTCATTATCTTCATTCCGAAAATAAAGAATCCTAGTGCACCAATAAGGTTTAAGAGTTCGAAAATACCAAATTTCATACTTTAGATTTTTAAATTAATTAGTTTTAATTCGACTGCAAAATTAAACTTTTTACTTCTTGTTTCTGAAAATTACTCCTTTTTTTCATTCCCCCTCAAAAACACGAAATAACTGCTCCCAATCACTAGGTTGATTATCGCTTGAGACAAACCCTGTGTAATTTTTACTTTCTTTTATGGCTACTTCAAAGTTAAAATCACTTTGATTTTGAGCAAAACAAATGCTTTTTTGCATAAAATTATCGGCTAAGTATTCTTGTTCCGTTTGTCCTGGGGTTGGTATGAAAATCGCCTTTTTTTCTAGGGATGCCAAGTCTATAATTGTGGAATATCCTGGTCGGCAAATAATAAGTTCGGATTGCAATATAGCCAAGTTCAAATCCTTTGCGTTAAGGTGGGATTTTACAGTTAAGTTGCCTAATTGTTCACTTGTGTTGAGTTCAGGTTTCCCAAGTACAATTAAGGATTTTTCTGTTCTATCTTTTAAAGCATTTATCAGTCCTTTTTCTAAAATTGTTCTTTGGGGTTCTGGTCCTGAAACAATGGCTAAATAGTCGTATTTCTTTTCAGTTTCTTGTTTTTCAAAACGAGATTGAATACCTATATATACAGTGTTGTTTGGTAGAGTATTGGGCTTGGATAAGTCTCCTGCCAAATTTTCTTGTTCATCATCCATTACCCAGCAAGCATCATATTTATTTATGTATTGGTAGTTGAAGTTGCGAATGCTATCCGAGAAATACGGACTTTGTATTTTCAGTTGATGCGTAATAAAAACACAAGGAACTTCTGTTGAATACAGCCCAAAACGATTGTCAGATATTACGCCATCAATATTGTAATCTCTAATGATTTCAGCAAGGGCAGTATTTTCCTTTTTTATGTTCCATAAAAGCTTTGGGGTTTGCAAAAGCATACTTAATCCCATAGGAATAAATTTGGGGTATTTAATATTGTACCCTGCAAAACGAACCATTTCTAATTGCGGAAATTCTGTACTTAATAAATGCAATGGGCGCGAGTCAGCTGCTAGTATTACCTCATAATTATTACTGATTAAGGCATTGATGATAGGAATACACCTAGTGGCGTGTCCTATTCCCCAATCTAGTGGAGCGACTAAGATTCGTTTTTTTGCTTTCACAGGCCGAAAATACTTAAAACAAAGTATTTTTGCATCAAAATAATAGTTTTGGCAAAAAATAAGTTAAAAAAGTTCGCTCAGATGGAGGATTACCCTCATGTACAACAACCCGATTTTGAGGTGTTGGAACAGGGATATGCAATGAAGGGGAATTGGAAAAAGGAATTCTTCAAAAATGAGAATCCTTTGGTGTTGGAACTGGGTTGTGGTATGGGTGAATACAGTGTTGGTTTGGCTGAAAAATTTCCAAACAAAAACTTTTTAGGAGTAGATATTAAAGGTGCAAGAATGTGGCAAGGAGCAACTGATGCGATAGAAAAAAACTTGAAGAATGTAGGTTTCTTGCGTATCCGTATTGATTGGATAGAGTACTGTTTTGCAAAAGAGGAGGTTGATGAGATTTGGATTACTTTTCCTGATCCGCAAATGAAAAAAAGAAGAGGAGTTAAGCGTTTAACCCATCCTGAATTTTTGAAAAGATACAATAGTATCCTTAAAAAAGATGGGCCAATACATTTGAAAACCGATAGCCAGTTTTTACATGGTTTCACACTAGGAATTATTACGGCTGAAAACCATATTCTGGAGGACAGCACCCATGATTTGTACACTTCCCCAGTGGAAAGAGAACACATGGAAATTAAAACCCATTACGAGCAAATCTATTTGGATAGAGGTTTGCCAATTACTTACTTAAGGTTTAGGTTGAAATAGTAATGGAGGGAAACTTCTTCCATAAAGTATATGCTATTGTTCGCCAAATCCCTGAAGGGAAAGTAAGTACTTATGGTTCGATAGGTAAATATTTGGGTAGTGCCAAGTCAGCCAGAATGGTAGGTTGGGCTTTGAACAAATGCCCGAGTGATGTGCCAGCAAACAGGGTGGTAAATCAAAAAGGACTACTAACAGGAAAAATACATTTTCAGGGCATTACTCTTATGCAACAGCTATTGGAAAATGAAGGGCTTGTTATTGAAAACAACCAAATTGTTGATTTGGAAAAATACTTGTGGGAGCCATCCTAAATTAACATCTATTAGTTATATCTTTGCAACCTTAAATTTTTAAAATGAAGTTGACTAAGGAGGTTATTATTGCAGCATTGCAGAACATTACTTTGCCTAATGAAAAGCAGGATATTGTAGCAAGTGGTGCCATTAAAAACATACAAATATTTGGTACGGATGTTGAGCTGGATGTAGAGATTAAGAATCCTACTTTGCAATACAAAAAAAAGGTGGAGGTGGGCTGTATCAAAGCAATACACGATCATGCCTATGAAAAATCAAAAGTTAAAATAAACCTTATCGTAAACGCTCCTACTAAGGAAACTCAGATAAAAGGAAATCCTATTCCTGGGGTAAAAAACATAGTGGCCGTTTCATCTGGTAAAGGGGGTGTTGGTAAATCAACTATTGCGGCTAACTTGGCAGTTGCTTTGTCCGACCTTGGTTATAAAGTAGGCGTTATTGATGCCGATATTTACGGACCGTCAATGCATATCATGTTTGGTTTGGAAGGTGCTACACCTTCTACGGTTAATGTGGATGGAAAATCAAAAATAAAACCTCTCGAAAGTTATGGAGTTAAGTTGCTTTCTATTGGCTTTTTCGCACAAAGTCAGCAGGCAGTAGTTTGGAGGGGCCCTATGGCTTCCAAAGCATTGAATCAATTATTGTGGGATACCCATTGGGGCGAGTTGGATTACTTGGTGGTGGATTTACCTCCAGGTACGGGTGATATTCATCTCTCGCTAGTACAATCAATTCCTTTAACGGGTGCTGTGGTGGTAAGTACGCCACAAAATATCGCTTTGGCTGATGCTAGGAAAGGAGTGAATATGTTCCGAATGGACAGTATTGATGTTCCTGTTTTGGGTATGGTGGAAAACATGGCTTATTTCACGCCTGAAGATATGCCGAACAAAAAATATTATATTTTTGGTAAGGAAGGAGCAAAAGGATTAGCTGAGGAAATGAGCATTGATTTATTGGCTGAAATCCCTATCGTTCAGTCGGTTCGTGAGGCAGCTGATGCGGGTAGGCCAGCTGTGTTGCAAGGTGCCACTCCTGTTGCAATTGAACTCTTAAATATGGCAAAGAATGTTGTAGCGGCTATTGAAAAAAGAAATACTACTTTAGCGCCAACAAAAGCAGTGGAATTAACGAACTCAAAAGGGTGCTCAACTAAATAAAATACAATGGGACTTATTACAGATAAAACTATTATTGATAAAATTGAAGCAGCTTTGCAGGAAATCCGTCCTTTCTTAGAGGCTGATGGAGGGAATATCCTTTTTATTGAGCTTAGTGATGAGTGGGTGGTTAAGGTAAAATTAGTAGGCGCTTGCGGTACTTGCAGCATAAGTATGATGACACTAAAAAATGGTGTTGAGGTTGCGGTAAAGCGTGCCGTTCCTGAAGTTAAAGAGGTTATTGAAATCTCATCCCTATAATTTACTTTTTATTTTCTTGGTTTTTCTCTAGTGTATTCTTATCTATTTAGAATAAATATAAATTAGTAGAATTGTTCCTGTTCAGTATGTTTCTAAAGGTTGAAAAATATAAATTTGCAGCCTAAAATTGAAGATATATTTAACATGATTCGAATTCCTAACTTTAAAAGCTGCATTTTACTATTAGCAGTATTATTCTCTTTCACTTTTCAAGCTTCTGCTCAACCTGATGGTGCGCAAATTTTTAAAGCAAACTGTACGGCTTGTCATACTATTGGTGGTGGTCGTTTAGTTGGTCCTGATTTAGAAGGCGTAACTGATAAAAGAAAAGCTGATTGGTTAAAGCTATGGATTAATAGTTCGTCAGAACTTATTGCTTCAGGTGATGCTGATGCAATTGCAATCTTTGAAGAATACAACAAGTCAGCAATGACTGATTTCTATTTTGCTGATGAGGATATGGCTGCATTATTGGTGTACTTGGAAAATCCTCCTGTTGAACAGGTTAAAGTAGCTTCTGCTGATGGTGCTGTTGAAGACAAGGGAATGAAAGGGTCAACACAAATGATGATTGTTGCTTTAGTTTTATTGACTTTAGTATTCATACTTACTTCCGTGAAAAATAGCTTGAAAGAAAGCTTAGGACATGACACTGAAACGGTTTCTGAAACATTAATTGCACAAACTAATTCATTCTTTTCGCATACGCTTAACAAATTATTTGTTGGGTTATTCATTGTGATTATAGTATTGAAAATTGTTTTCGATACGCTAATGGGTGTTGGGGTTACGACTAATTATCAGCCAGAACAACCGATTGCATTCTCACACAAAATTCATGCAGGTGATAATAAAATCGATTGTAACTACTGTCATTCTTCTGCTCGTTCGTCTAAAACTTCAGGTATCCCTTCAGCTAATGTATGTATGAATTGTCATGCTAATATTACTTCAGGTGCTACTACTGGTACTGTTGAAATTCAGAAAATATATGATGCTATTGGTTACGATCCTGAAACAAGAACTTATATTGAAGGATACGAACAACAACCAATCCAATGGGTAAAGGTGCATAACTTACCTGATTTAGCTTATTTTAATCACTCGCAACACGTTACTGTTGGTCAGTTGGAGTGTCAAGAATGTCATGGTGCAGTTGAAGAAATGGATGTTCTTAAGCAGGATTCAGAATTAACTATGGGATGGTGTATTCAATGTCATAGAGAAACTGAGGTGAAGATGGAAGGAAATGATTACTACACTAAGATGCACGAAAAAATGAAGGTGAAGTATGCTGGTGAGAAAATCACAGTAGAGAAAATGGGTGGTTTGGAATGTGGTAAGTGCCATTATTAATAAAAGATTTAGATTTTAATTTCTATATAAAATGACAAAAGCAAAAAAATATTGGAAAGGTTTAGCTGAGCTAAATAACGATCCGTTAGTTGACAAGCTAAAACAAAACGAATTTGTTGAAGAAATTCCTGTTGATGAATTTTTAGGAGATAAGGAACTTTCTTCTACATCTACATCTCGTAGAGATTTCTTGAAGTTTTTAGGATTCAGTACTGCTGCAGCAACTTTAGCAGCTTGTGAAACACCTATTAACAAAGCGATTCCTTATGTAATAAAACCAGAAGAAATTACTCCTGGTGTTGCTAATTACTATGCAACTACTATGTATGACGGGCACGATTACGCATCTGTTTTAGTAAAAACTAGAGAAGGTCGTCCTATCAAAATTGATTCAAACAAATCAGCAACTAATGCAAGGATTCAAGCGTCTGTTCTTTCATTGTATGATTCAGGGAGATTAAAAAACCCAATGAAAGGTGGAGTGGATACGGATTGGAATACTGCTGATGCTGAGATTATTGCAAAATTAAATGAGATAAAAAGTAGTGGAGGTAAAATCGCTATTTTATCTTCTACTATTATAAGTCCTTCTACTACACAATTAATTGCTGATTTTTCTTCAGCTTACGGAAATGTAACGCATGTGCAAATGGATGCTGTTTCTTATAGCGGAATGTTGGATGCTAATGAAGCTTCATTTGGAGTGAGAGTATTGCCAACTTATAATTTTGATAAAGCTGCCGTTATTGTTTCTTTTGGAGCTGACTTTTTAGGAAACTGGCTGAATGCTGATTACGCTAAACAATATGTTGATGCTCGTAATCCTAAGAACGGGAAAATGGCTAAGCATTACCAAGTTGAATCTACTTTAAGCCTTACAGGATCTAATGCGGATGATAGATTACAGATTAAACCATCAGAACAAGCTGGTTTATTGTCTAACTTATATAGTGCATTGAATGGTGGTACTGCTGATAACAGAATTGCTAAAATGGCGAATGACTTAGCAGACAATGCAGGAAAATCAATTGTTGTTTGTAATAGTAATGATACTGAGGTGCAAATTTTAGTTAATGCGATTAACAATAAATTAGGGAATTATAAAGAAACTATAATAATATTTGACTCTTCTTATCTAAAGCAAGGGAATGATGCTGAGGTTGCAACTTTAGTTGCTGATATGAATGCAGGAAAAATTGCTGCATTGATTACTTATAATGTAAACCCAAGTTATACTTTACAAAATGCTGATGGCTATAATGCAGGATTAGCAAAAGTAGAATTAACAATTGCTACTTCACTTTACAATGATGAGTCAGCTGCAAAAATGATGTATGCTTGTCCTGATAATCATTACTTAGAAAGTTGGGGGGATGCAAATCCTTCTTTTGGCACTTATTCTTTAATGCAACCTACAATCTCTCCTTTGTTTAAAGGAAGACAATTCCAAGAAAGCTTAATGTCTTGGATGGGGAAATCAGATTACCATACTTATTTGCAAAATTACTATTCTGATATTGATTGGAATAAAGCTGTACATGATGGGTACTTCACTAAACCAGCTGAATTAACTCCTTGGAAGATATTTAATGCTACTGTTCCTTCTTTTGATTTAGCAAAAGCAGATGGTATTGAATTTGAGATGAGTGAGAAAATCTCAATGGGAGATGGTTCTCAATCCAACAATCCTTGGTTACAAGAATTACCTGATCCACTTTCAAGAGCGTGTTGGGATAACTATATTACTATGTCGGCAGCTACTGCTCGCGATTTAGGAATTACAAACTGGAATATTTCTAATGGTGCCTTAAATGGTAATATGGTAAATATTACGGTTAACGGTACTACACTTAATAATGTACCTGTTATGATTCAGCCAGGACAAGCAATAGGTACTATTGCAATGGCTGTTGGTTATGGTAGAACGGCTTCAGGAAAATGTGGTAATGATATTGGTTTCAATGCTTTTGCATTAGGAAACGGAATAGCTACACTTGAGGTAATTGGTGGGGAATATGAATTTGCAGCTACTCAATTGCATCATACTATGATGGGGAGAGATATTGTAAAAGAAACAACTCTTGCTGACTTTATAAAAGATCCTTATTCAGGAAATCATCAAGTACTATATGCTACTCATAATGGCGACAAGCCAGCTTCTGAGGTAAGTTTATGGGATGAATTTGATCATTCAACTGGACATTTCTGGAATATGTCAATTGACTTAACTTCTTGTATTGGTTGTTCGGCTTGTGTAATTTCTTGTCATGCTGAAAATAATGTTCCTGTAGTTGGGAAAGAAGAAGTAAGAAGATCGAGAGATATGCACTGGTTGCGTATTGACCGTTACTTCTCGTCAGAAATGACAAAAGAATTATCAGCAGAAGAAAAGATTTCAGCAATTGAAATGTATGCTGAAATGGAAGAGCCATCAGGAAATCCTGAAACGGTTTTCCAACCAGTAATGTGCCAACATTGTAATCATGCTCCTTGTGAAACTGTTTGTCCTGTTGCTGCAACTTCACATGGTTCTGAAGGGCAAAATCACATGGCTTATAACAGATGTGTGGGTACAAGATATTGTGCAAATAACTGTCCTTATAAAGTAAGACGTTTCAACTGGTTCCAATATTCTGATAACGATAAGTTTGATTTCAACATGAATGATGACCATGGTAAAATGGTATTGAATCCTGATG
>Ga0308020_1000088_pt1 | contig 26667 bp, 20 predicted proteins | sample Neamet349_FD_201302 | JGI IMG/M metagenome (GOLD analysis project Ga0308020, IMG submission 201302) | Marine microbial communities from water near the shore, Antarctic Ocean - #349 | ecosystem: Environmental > Aquatic > Marine > Unclassified | place: Southern Ocean | collected 2014-10-02
CACCCGCATCAATACTATAAACTTCCATTACTGTTACACCTGCTAACGCTGAGAAATTTTTATACGCAACATCTACATTAAGCGACACACCATTTGAAACTGCATGACCATCTAAATTATCATAAATAATTTTGTTGGGATCAATTTCATAATTTGCAATAATTTTATTATTGAAATAAGTATAAAACCCAGAAAAATCAAAAGACATGAGCAGACCTTTTTTAGTAAACACTTTTTGAATAAAATTTAAATTACCATTCCATGATGTTTCGGGGTTAAGGTCTGATAAGAAAACAACCTCTCTTGATCCAGTTAAAGCAGCATGATCTTCAGTAAACACATTCGCAACTCTATAACCACTTCCTGCACTTAGTCTTAAAATACTTTTTTTGTTTTTTGAATTCCATTTGTAATTTACACGTGGCGTAAATATATTACCGTGTAAAGAGTTGTAATCATAACGCATTCCTAACAGAACTTTATTGTATTCATTTAAGCTAATTTCGTCTTGAACAAATATACCTGGTAAATATGTATTTGCAGGCTGGTTACCATTTGTTATAAAATCTGATGTAGCTGGTGTATTATCATCATAATAAGTATAGCGCATAGTAACTCCAGATAATAATTCATGTCTATTTCCTATTGTTTTGTCCCATGTGAACTGTCCAAATGCAATACGTTGATCAGCTATATACCATGTATCTCCATAAACTGAATTTTGATTATGACTATTAGCACTAAACGTAAACATTACTTTTTCTTTTACCGGTAATTGGTAAGTCCCAAATATTTCCCAACGGCTAGTATAAATACTTTCTCCATAAACCTCATCCCCACCTCTAAAATCTGGTGTCCACTGTAACTCTCCTCCCCAACGATCTTCATTCACATACCTAGCCGCTAAAGAAAAGACTTTATTATCCTTACGTTTAAAGTTCCATTTATTAAAAATAGAAATTCGGTGTTGCAAGGTTAAATCTGTAAAATTATCATTGTTATTGTCAACAATTTGTCCAAAATTAAAATAGCTAACCCCTAGTAAAGACTGTACTTTTTTTCCTAAACTAAACTTAGCTGCTACATCTGCATTAACTTCTCCCCAAGAGGTTGCAAAAGCATCTGCAGAAAAAAGAGGCGCATTAGTAGGATTTTTAGTAATAATATTAATTAAACCACCCACTGCCTCTGAACCATAAAGCGTTGATGCTGGTCCTTTAACAATTTCAACACGTTCAATTAATGATTGAGGAATTCCACTTAAACCATAAACGGTAGACAACCCACTCACAATAGGCATTCCATCAATCAATACCATAGTATATGATCCTTCAAGTCCATTAATGTGAATATCACCTGTATTACAAACGGCACAATTTACTTGTGGCCTAACCCCATTTACATTTGACAAAGCCTCATAAATAGAAGGAGATGGATTTGCTCTAAAAAATTCGGACGTATAAACTTCAACCGGTACAGGACTGTCTAATTTAGACATTGGCTTCATAGTTCCAGAAACTACAACTTCTTTTAAAGACTTGTCGCTTAACTCTAAATTAACATTTAAATAAGTATCCTCATTTACCGTAACTTCAACTGTAGCTTTATATATGTTATACCCAATAAAAGTAGCCACTAAATTATAAGTACCTGCTGGTATATCAGTAAATTTAAATTTCCCATTCAAATCAGACACAGCACCAAATTTTGTATCTAAAAGCATTATTTTTGAAAAAGGTACTAGCTCATTACCTGTTTTAGTTTCGCCACTTATTGTTCCTGACTGTCCAAAGGACAAAACTTTAATCATTGAAAAACAAGCTATTAATGTTATTTTTTTAATCATTTTTAATTATTTTAGTAGTATTTTAATATTATTTAGATAGTACAAAGATATAAAGTTAGATGAGTCTAACAAATATATTGTGGATATATTTTTTATCTTTACCATAAAAGCGACAAAAAATGCCTACAATAACTAAAGAAAATTACCTAAAAGCCATTATTTCACTTAGCCGTCATCAGCAAAAAGTATCAATTACTGCCTTAGCTGCTAAAATGCAAGTGAGTAAGCCAACTGCTAACGACATGGTAAAAAAAATGAAGTTAAAAAATTGGGTAGTCTATGAAAAGTATAAACCTTTACAACTTACTCCGGAAGGCCAAAAAGTAGCTGCCCTAATTGTTAGAAAACATAGATTAGCAGAAATGTTTTTAGATGAAGTTATGGGGTTTGGTTGGGAAGAGGTTCATGAAATAGCTGAAGACATTGAACATTTAAAATCACAAAAATTTTTTGATAGAATGGATGAAATTTTGGGTTTTCCAACTGTTGATCCCCACGGTTCACCAATACCTGATAAGGAAGGTAAAATTTCTAATCTCAACTACTTAAACTTAACAGCTTTAAAAAAAGGTGAAAAAGGGATCTTAAGAGGGCTCACTAAAAGTAATAAAGACTTACTACTTTATTTGAACAAAAAGAAGATAAAACTTGGAACTGAATTAATTATACATGACATTGAAAAATTTGACAAAAGTTTTGAGATTTTGCTTGAAGATGAGAGAAAGATTACTTTGACATTTGATGCCTGTCAGCGATTATTGATTGAAAAATTATAATTTATAACCAAAAGTTGTAATTCTAAGAAGACAAAAAAAAGAGACTATAAAACTCTAACAGAGGGTTTAATTAAGAACTCATATTATTACTTGATAAATTTTTATGATTATAATAGTTGAAACTATATTACTTATAAATAAACGAAAAACCGTTGCTATTTTATAACTAAAATTTGGAATAGCCTTTTTCTTATTAATCTATTATTAGTAGGCTTCAATCCGATAGGTTAATAATAACCTTAAATACTAATTTCTATTTTGTTGTTACTCGACTAAATACGATTCTGATATGTATATGAAAGTAAAGTTTTACTAAAACTTTACTTTTAAAGAAGTATAAAATAAATTTGGAAAAAAAGAAATAAATAGTATAATGCTAACACTAATTATAGTTAATGCGGGTTTAGCTATAAATCAAAAGTACAGAGCATTTAATCAAGTCCGCCAAACCTTTTGATTTGGCTATTAAGAAGAAAAAAGATAATAACAAAATAAAAAGCTTTGGCTATGTGCGTTATCGAAAATTTCGTTACTTTTAATCCGCACTAACCATAGTCAAACCGTTATCACCAATAAAAAAATGGTTAGTTTCGAGATAAAAAATTATCCTAACGCTATATAGAATTAAATTAAGTCTCTTTTATATTTAAACATTAGAAATAATCATTATGAAACTAACACTAGTTATAACTTCTTGCTTTTTCACATTATCCCTACTCTCTCAAGTCCCAAGCATAGATTTTGGAAAAAACTCAAAAACAACTCTATACGGAGGTATTGATAACTATGTTAAAATTAAATTAACCCCAACAAAGGACTTTAAAGTTAGCTGTTACAATTGTGATACAATTTACCTTAGTAAAAAAGCAGATACATATGTAATAAAACCTACAATACACACAACCAGAACGAATATATATATAACCAGTTCAAGTATTCCATCTATTAATTACGGCTCTAAAGAATTCGTCAACATTCCTATTCCTAATCCTACTTTATTTTTCGGGTCAACTAGAAATGGGAATAAGTCAAATCTAAAACGTACAAATCTAAGTGCTAAATATTCTTCCTATATGAATTTGAATGTTCAATTTGAAGTTATTCAGTGGAAATTATTTATTGGAAAAAAAACATTTGAAGGGACAGAAGAAGATATAACAGATGATATAAAGTCCTATCTTAAAAAGAAGAAGAAACTTAAGGCATTTAGTATTATTGCTATTGTAAAAACACCAGGCGGGATTAAACGAAAAATAGCAGGCGTATATACCTTGTAAGATAAACTCAGACATAAACAGGTAATATAATTTCAAATTAGAAAATCTCAAATATTTTGACTTAGGTTACTAAAAAATTAAGTAAAAACAAATTGAATATGAAACAATACTATTCAAAAGACTATTGGTTCGAAAACAGTTTTTTTGAAGTTGATAAAGAAAGAAGAGTAAAATACGACAAAGGACATTAAATGAAGTCACCCAAGAACCTTTAGCTTGAGTAGAATAAAAAGGTGATAACAAAAATTATATTTAATACGGAGTTCAGCGCTTAATTGAAAGTTCTGAGTTTCATAGAAAGTCCGCCAAAACTTAAATTTGGTGGTTAAAACAAGAATAATTTAAAAACAAAATATTAACTTTAGGCTATGTGCGTTATTGAGTCTTTTGCTCTTTGTAAATCCGTACTAAACATAGGTAAACGTTGGGCGTCATTACGATACTTATTAATTAAAAAAAAACAAAATATAAAACCTTATGAAAACGAAAAACAGCACCTCTATTTTCAAAAAAGTAATTAGTAATTCTCATATCTATTCATTCACAAACTTGTTGAAAAAAGAATGTTTTATGTGTTTTTTAGTACTTTTTGGATCAATGTCTTTTGTTGCGTGTAACAAAACCAAGGATTTTGACGACTTAAATCTTTTAACAACAAAAAAATGGAATTTAGTATCAATTAAACAGGATGACATTGAAATTAGTGATAGTTGTGATTTAGATGATATACTATTTTTTGAAAATGCCTCAACTTTTAATTATGACTTTGGATTATTGAATTGTAGCATTGAAGATGGATTTGAGAAAAATTCTATTAAATGGAAATTAATTAATGATTTCACTGAAATTAGAATGAAATTTAAAATTAAAGGAGAAGGAACACAAGGAGCTATTATTGAATATTGGCAAATTTTGGAATTGAATGATACCTTATTAATTTTAAAAGATGCTACCGCTGAAAACAATAGTTTAATTCCTGAAATCAGAACCTATAATAACTGATTTAATTTCACGAACGCCCAACAACACCTATATTTAATACGGAGTTCAGAGGTGAAATGACAGTTTAGCGTTTCATAGAAAGTCCGCCTAAACTTAAATTGGGTGTTTAAAACAAGAATAATTTAAAAACAAAATATTAACTTTAGGCTATGTACGTAATTGAGAGTTTTGCTCTTTGTAAATCCGTACTAAACATAGTTAAATCGTTGTAAGTAATTAAAACCACTATAATTAAGAATTGGAAGATTTAATCGATAAAATAAAAACAAGACTGCACTTAAGACCTGAGGCTGAAGAATTTCTTTATTCCATTTCGAAAGTAAAAACACTTCCTAAAGGAGAAGTCTTAATCCGTCAAGGACAAATTGTAAAGAAGACATTCTTTGTCACATCAGGTTGTTTAAGATCATATTGTATTGACAAAAACGGGAAAGAACATACGTTGCAATTTGCAATTAAAGATTGGTGGATAAGCGATTATATAGCTATTCATACTGATGAGCTCGCAACACTAACAGTAGAATGTCTTACCGAATCGACAGTTATAGAATTCAACGCCAAAGAACTAGATGGAATTCATGCACGTTTTCCTGAATTCGAATCTTATCAAAGACATAACTTAGAGCGCCATGTAGTTAGTTTGCACAAGCGTATCTTGAATCAACTACAATTAAGTGCTGCCGAGAGGTATGATTTATTCTTAAAGCAATATCCCGACATAGAACAGCATACTCGAAATTTTCATATCGCATCTTATCTAGGTATCACCCAACAAAGCTTGAGTCGTATTAGAGTAGAAAAAGTAAAAAAATAGCTTTCTTACCATAGGGTAAATTTTTCACGGAATGTCCATGCTACATTTGTATCGAATTAATAATCAAATAAATCGATACAGATATGAAAGCTCTACAAATAGTAAAATACGGTGAGATTAAAGACAGTCTAGCCTTTAATGAAGTTAACAAACCGACAGTACAAGCAAATGATGTACTTATTGAGGTTAAGGCTGCTGCCATTAACCCAATAGACAAAAGTATTATCCTCGGAAACTTGCAAGGTATGCTCCCAATACCGTTACCAAGTACTTCTGCTTATGACGTAAGTGGAATTGTTGTAGAAACAGGAAATGAAGTAAGCAATTTTGAAATTGGAGACTTGGTTTATTCAAGAGTTCCGCAAGAACAAATGGGCACATTAGCTGAATTTGTTGCTGTAACTAGTGACGCTGTTTCAAAAAAACCTGGTAACATTTCTTTCGAAGAAGCGGCAAGTTTACCATTAGCAGGACTTACTGCTTTACAATCTTTGGAGTATGCAGGTATAAAAGAGAACGATAAAGTTCTTATTCATGCTGGTTCTGGAGGTGTTGGAAGTTTCGCTATTCAGTATGCCAAAGCTAAAGGAGCTTATGTTTACACTACAACAAGCACAAGTAATGTACAATGGGTTAAAGAGTTGGGCGCAGATAGAGTAATTGATTACAAAACAGAAGATTACAAAAACATAGCCAAAGATGTAGATATCGTGTTTGATACACTTGGTCAAAACTATTCTCTCGAATCTTTTGAGGTTGTCAAAACAGGTGGAATAGTGGTTAGTGTTGTTGGTCCTTTGGATGAAGCGAGTGCGAAAATGTTCGGCATGGCCGATTATAAATTACCAGAAGAATTGGCTAACGCAAGCAGTGAAAAAAACGCTGAGTACAAATTCATCTTCATGCATCCAAATGGTGCACATTTAAATGAAATAAAATCATTGGTTGAAAATGAAAAAATCAAACCAATTATTGATAAAATTTATTCCTTCTCAAAGAGTGTTGATGCATTCACACACCTTGCATCAGGAAGAGCAAAAGGAAAAATAGTAATCAAGATAAATTAAGAATCATTACCGCCATAAATTATTAGATAAATAAAAAACACAGTTATGTTAAAGAAATTATTCGGTATTGTCCCAAAATTAGAATCAGACGGTTCATATAGTCCTTCAAAAATGGCATTAAAAATGAGCGTATCTGCTAAAACTGATTTTGAAAATATTTCCTACAAAAAATACAAAGGAAAAAAGTCAAAAATCTTGGTCATATTTACTGAGCAGAAAAACTTGGAAATGAAGAACGGCAAGTTATTTTCAACCGGGAACCATCCAGTAGAAGCCTTGTTACCAATGTTACATCTAAGAAATGCTGGTTTTGAGTTTGAAATAGCTACCCCAACAGGAAAACCAGTCGTATTCGAAATGTGGGCGTATCCAACAGAAGATGAAGAGGTAGAAGCCATTTACGAAGAACACAAATCTAGTTTTGAAAAACCAATGAAACTTAGCGATTTTATTGATACTTCATTTACTAAAACGGAATCGTATGCGGCTGTATTTGTTCCAGGAGGCCATGGAGCTATGATTGGAATTCCTGAAGATCTAAATGTGAGCAAAATATTAAATTGGGCACATGAAAATGACCTGTTTACCATAAGTCTATGTCATGGACCTGGTTCATTCTTATCAACTACTCTTAATAATCAGAAATTCATTTACGAAGGATACAACATGGCAGTATTCCCAGATTCAGTGGATAAAAAGACTCCTATGGTAGGTTATTTACCAGGACAAATGCCTTATGGGTTAAGTGAAAAGTTAAAAAGTCTTGGAGCTAATCTTATGAATACCAAAATGGATAAAACTGTTTGTGTAGATAGGAAGCTAATTACAGGGTCGAGCCCATTAGCCTCTAACGAATTGGGTATACTTGCAGCCAACACCTTGCTGAAAGAATTGAAGTAAAAACTACTTACAACAATGTATAAAAGTAATAGCGGTTTGGGAGTAATCTCAAACACTTAATCCACCAAATGCGGGAATTATTCTATTATTAAACTATTTTCCTGATAATTGTGACTTAACAATCCAATTAACGTCAATGGATAATCAACTAAAATGGATTTTTGCAGTACTAACAGTATTGCTTATTTTTATAATTATTTTACAGAAAAAGCACACTAAATAAACCTCTATTAATATGGCGTATTTATGCTATGTGCGTTCCCGATAGCTATTTTAGAACACAAAAAAGCCTTTGAAAAATCAAAGGCTTTCATTATATTTAATAACTCTATTATTTCGTCAATTCAAATTTTTCTTCAGCCATTTTAGAAATATGTTCTCCAATTGCTAATGATGCAGTTGCTGCTGGTGAAGGTGCATTTAAAACGTGAATAGAGTTTTCAGTTGCTTCAATTTTAAAATCATCTCTTGTATCACCATCTTGCTTTAACAATAGTGCTCTAACACCAGAACGTCCTGGTTTAATATCATCCATAGTTAATGATGGAATTAAACCTTGTAATGTTTTTAAGAATAATCGCTTTGAAAACGCTCTACGGTATTCATTAATACCAAATCTAACATTACTAAAAAACAATTTCCATGTGCCTTTATAAGTTAATGCATCCCAAGAATCTCTAAAATTAAATGACGTTTTAGAATAACCTTCACGCTTAAAAGTAAATACAGCATTTGGTCCACATTCAGTATCACCATTTGTCATTCTTGTAAAGTGAACCCCTAAAAATGGGAAAGCTGGATCTGGAACTGGGTAAATTAAGTTTTTAACTTTATGCATGGCTTGATCAGTCAATTCATAATAGTCACCTCTAAAACCTACAACTCTTTCTTTTAAGTTTACGCCATCAGTTTTAGCCATTCTATCAGCTTGTAAACCTGCACAAAATATTAAATTCTTAGCTTTAAATATTTTATTTTCAGTAACAACCTCTTGAAAACCTTTCTTTTTATTTATTGCAATGACGCGTTCTCCTAATTGAACTTTTGAATTTTCATTATAAGTTAACGCTACTTCAGCCATTTTATTTGTTGCGCCAACAAAATCAATAATACCGGTACAAGGCACCCATAAACCAGCAATACCTTCTACATGCGGTTCATATTTCTTAATTTCTTCTCCAGTAATTTTTATTAATCCTTCTGTATTGTTAGCAATTCCATTTTCATAGATTTGATCCATGAATTTTAAATCACTTTGTTTTGTCGCTACAACAACTTTTCCACATACATCATAATCAACGCCATGCGCTTCAGCAAAAGCAACTAATTCATGACGCCCTTTAACACAGTTTTCAGCTTTTAAAGACCCTGGTTTATAGTACAGTCCAGAGTGGATTACACCTGAATTATGTCCAGTTTGATGGGCAGATAGTTTATCCTCTTTTTCAATTAAAACAATGTTTAATTTAGGATTTCTTTTCTGTAATTTATAAAGTGTGGCAGCTCCAATGATACCTCCACCTATAATTGCTATGTCAAAAGTGTTATTATTTTCCAAAATCTTGTAAATTTGATACAAAAATAATCAAAGAATTTAGTTGGCACATCATAATCACATAAAATCACAAGTTAAACATCTTCATTTTAAAAATTTAGACGTCCTAAGATTCTTAACCGCATCTTCAGTTTTCTTATTTTATTTATTTAGTGAATTAAAAAGCATTATAAGTAAATCAAATATATTTTCACAATTTCTCCTTACTTTTAACGATCAACACACAGGTTTAAAAATTAATTTATGAGTCATTCAATTATAAAAGCACATGGAATATGTAATTTATCAATTGTTCCATTGAGAATAAACCCTACTGATGAAGCAGAAATGGTATCTCAATTAGTATTCGGTGATTATGTAACTGTTTTAGAAAAAGGTAATCCTTGGATTAAAGTAAAAAACAAAACTGATAATTATGAAGGCTGGATAGACTTTAAACAAATAATCTATATTGATAAAAGTGATTTTGACTTTGGAACATCAACCACTCATTATACAGTTAAACAACCATCAATTGACATAAAGAGTTCAATTGGAATGCAAACCATTTTTCTAGGTTCTGTTTTACCTTTTTTTAAGGACAATACCTTTAAAATTGCTAATCAAAATTATGAAGTCGTTTCAGAATTAACTCAACAAGAATTACAACCAAATAAATATGCAGAACATTATCTTAACACGCCTTATTTATGGGGCGGAAAATCACTTCACGGTATTGACTGTTCAGGTTTAATTCAAAACATTTTTAAACCTGTTCTATTTTCATTACCAAGAGATGCAAGTCAGCAGGTTCATATTGGCACATTAATAAAATGGGAAGATCGACAAGTTGATGACGTGGTTTTTTTTAAGTCTAAAAGTGGTAACGTAACTCATGTTGGCATACTGTCTAGTAAAAACAATATTATTCATGCACATGGTAAGGTTAGGTTAGATAAAATTGATGCAAAAGGGATTTGGAATACCGAATTAGAGTGGTATTCTCATTTGACACACTGCATAAAACGTTATTTATAAACAATACTCTTTAAGACATATTTTAATTAACACGCTTAAAATAATATACACCTAATAAAGTTAACTCAAATACTTAACTTTGTACAAAACAATAAATATGCCCAGCTCAATAGAAAATTTATTTAGAATATCTGATTTAGGTCCCTTAAGTCAAGTTGTAATTGAAAAAACAAATACGGTTTTATCACAGATTGGAATAAATAGCGATTATTTGAATATTTTTAGAACAATTATTCTATTCATAGGTGTTGTTGTTTTTAGTATGATTTTATGGTGGCTAAGTAGAAAGGTGATGGTACTGTCAGTAAACAAACTTGCTTCAAAATCTAAAACAAAGTGGGATGATTATTTAGTAGAAAAGCGATTTTTTGCTGTGATTGCCAATTTGGTACCATTAATTTTTATGGATAATTTAATAAAAATGGTTTTTGTTAACTATCAGTTATTAGCTAGTTTTATGATTAAAATGATTGATGTAGTTATTGTTTTTGTACTACTGATAGCTACTTTAAGGTTTTTATCGACATTTCAGAAAATATTATCTGAAAAAGAATCTTTAAAGGATAAACCTTTACATTCTTATTTTCAATTAGGTAAGATATTAATCAGTGGCTTCATGATTATTTTAGGATTATCAATTGCAACAGGTCAATCCCCTATTTATTTTTTAACATCACTTGGTGCTGCAACAGCTATTCTTTTATTAGTTTTTAAAGACACTATCTTAGGTTTTGTTGGTTCGATTCAGTTAGCTGCAAACGATATGATTCGTATTGGAGATTGGATTACAATGGAGAAGTTTGGAGCGGATGGAGATGTTGTAGAAATTACGTTAAACACAGTTAAAGTTCAAAACTTTGATAAAACAATTACAACAATACCGACATACTCTTTTATTTCTGATTCTTTTAAGAATTGGAGAGGAATGGAAAAATCTGATGGTAGACGAATCAAAAGAGCTTTAAATATTGAGTTAAATTCAATTCAATTTTGTTCTTCAGAAACATTAAATAAACTACAGAACATTGATTATTTAAATCAACACATTCAAAATAAAGAAACTGAAATTTCATTATATAATTCAAAGCATAATATAAAATCTGAGTTCTTATTAAATGGTCGTCACCAAACTAATATTGGACTATACAGAGAATATGTTACACAATATTTAAAAAACAATCCTAACATCAATCAAAATATGACGTTAATGGTACGTCAATTACCTTCATCACCGTTAGGAGTGCCAATTGAAATTTATTGTTTTTCAAACGAAAAAGATTGGGCTATTTATGAAACTATTGTTGCTGATATTTTTGATCATCTTTATGCGGCAACTTCTTATTTTGATTTAACACTGTTTGAACAACCATCCGGACAAACTTTAAGTAAAGCTTTAAATAAACTTAGTTAAAACCAACCTTTACCGCTTAACAATAAAGGTTTTATTATAACTTCCCTTTTTGATTTTTATAAAATTAACCGCTTTAATTCACTTGTGATTCTACTTATAAAAAAGCCATTTTTTTTCTTAACTTTGAAAGATGTGCTTTGTTTTAAATAAAGCCTTTAAGACTTAGGTTGAATACAAGAGACACAAAGTGTTTTGTTTTGAACTCAAAAAACCTTAACTGAATAATTAAATGTAAATTTTGAGTGCATTATAAGTAACACGTTTTTAATTAATAAATTAAAAATCATTCTATAAGTTTAAAAGAACGTCTTATATATTTATACTTAAAATTTAAGTTTATAAGTAATATTGTAACTAATGAAAAAAAGAAATGTATCAATAGTACCGCCAGAAAAATTTGAAAACTTGAAAATTGGTACACCTAAAAACAAAGCAGTTGGCATGCCAGCTATCATTTCATCTTTGAAGCATATTCGTGAAGAAATGAGTATTTGGAAAGGCATAGGCCTACTAAATAAAATGAATCAAAAGGATGGATTTGACTGTTCTGGTTGTGCTTGGCCTGACCCTGACGAAAAAAGATCAAAATTAGGTGAATATTGTGAGAATGGTGCAAAAGCAATTGCAGAAGAAGCGACAGATAAAAGAATAGATGCTGATTTTTTTAAAAACAATTCAGTTGAAAAGCTAAGTGAACAAACTGATTATTGGATTGGAAAATTAGGTCGATTAACTGAACCAATGTATTTAGCTGAAAACAGTTCTTTTTACGAACCAATAAGCTGGGATGATGCTTTTAAGAAAATAGGTAATACATTAAATAAACTAAGCTCACCTCATGAGGCTGCGTTTTACACTTCAGGTAGAACCAGTAATGAAGCCGCGTATATGTATCAATTATTTGTGCGCCAATTTGGTACAAATAATTTACCAGATTGTTCAAACATGTGTCATGAGTCTAGTGGTGTCGGATTAAGTAATACCGTTGGAATAGGAAAAGGCTCTGTAACATTACAAGACCTTCATGAATCAGAATTGATAGTTGTAATTGGGCAAAACCCAGGAACAAATCATCCAAGAATGTTAGGCGCACTAGAAAAGTGTAAAAAAAACGGAGGTAAAATTGTAACAATAAACCCCTTAAATGAAGCCGGAACAAATACTTTTATTGATCCACAAAGTCCTATTGCAATGTTAAAAGGTGGAACAAAGCTAGAAGATTTATTTTTGCAAGTAAAAATTAATGGAGATGTTGCCCTTTTAAAAGCAGCTATGATATTAATGCTGGAAGCTGAAGAGAAAAATCCAAACTCAGTTTTTGACCATTCTTTTATTAAAGACTACTGTGATAATTATGATGATTTAATACATCACTTAAAAAATGCTGACTTAAAAAAATCAGTTAAAGACAGTGGTGTTTCAGAAGCTCAAGTAAAGGAATTTTCTAAGTTATTAATTGAAAATAAAAAAATAATCATTTGCTGGGCTATGGGAATTACACAACATGAAAATGGTGTGGAAAATGTTCAAGAAATAGTGAATGTTTTATTACTAAAAGGAAGTATTGGTAAACCAGGAGCAGGTACATGCCCAGTAAGAGGACATAGTAATGTTCAAGGAGATAGAACAATGGGGATATGGGAAAAGCCAAAAGAAGATTTCTTAAAAAAACTAGATGAACGCTTTAGTTTTAGTGCGCCAAGGGCACATGGATATGATGTAGTTGACACGATTAAGTCTATGGATAAAGGAACAACTAAAGTCTTTATTGGAATGGGTGGTAATTTCATTTCCGCGTCTCCAGACAGTAAATTCACAGGAGAATCAATGCAAAACTGTGACCTTACAGTTCAAATTTCAACAAAACTAAATAGAGGACATTTAATAACAGGAAAAGAAGCAATTATATTACCCTGTATTTCAAGGTCGGAATTAGACATACAGGATTCAGGCGAACAATTTGTTACCATAGAAAACTCTATGGGCGTGGTTCATAAAAGTACAGGACGTTTGGAAAACGCATCTGAAATTTTAAAAAGTGAACCAGCAATAGTAGCTGCAATAGCTAATGCAACATTAAAAGAAAACAATACTGATTGGAATGAAATGGTAAATAATTATGATGTAATTAGAGATCATATTGAGTTTACAATTTCTGGATTTGACAATTATAATGAAAGAGTACGAAAACCAGGTGGATTTTATTTACCAAACGGATCAAGAACTAGAGCATTCACAACCCCAAATAAAAGAGCACAATTTACCGTGAATCCATTACCGTCAAAACAAGTTTCACCAAATAATTTTATTATGATGACAATCAGAACTCATGATCAATATAATACTACTATTTATGGCATGAATGATAGGTACAGAGGAATTTATAATGAAAGGCGAGTTGTACTTATGAATCCAGAAGACATGAAATCAAAAGGATATAAAGCTGAAGATATTGTTCATTTAACGAGTCATTTCAATACAGAAACAAGAAGAGCTGAAAACTTTAAAATAGTTCCTTACAACATCCCTAAAGGATGTTTAGGAACTTACTTTCCTGAAACTAATGTATTAGTTGCTATTGATAGTATTGCAAAAGAAAGTGGTACACCAGTTTCAAAATTTATTGAAGTCTCTATTGAGAAAAAGTAATGAAATGCATATACTAAAAATGACCAATACTATTAAGTATTGGTCATTTTTAGTTAAACGCTTTATTAAATATTATTTATTATATTCTAAACGCACAGCCTCATCAATTGGAACTGGATCTCCACTTTCATCAATTCTAACAAAAATAAAAATAGTTGAACACACCAACTTTTCATCACCTGTATAAAAGTTTTTAGTTCTAGCTTCAACATAAACAGTTAAAGAAGTTTTACCTACCTTTTCTACTCTACCATAAATATTAACTTGATTACCTATTTTAACAGGTCTTTCAAAAACCATTTCGTCAATTTTAACAGTCACCATATTTGGATTTCTACAAATACTACAAGCCCAAGTTGCTGCAGCTTCATCTAGCCAAGCCAGCATATTTCCACCGAATAAATTTCCATGTACCCCAATATCTTTGGTCATACATAATTTCAAGGCTAACCTTGTCATGTTATTTTTATCTATTAGTCCTACCATATTGGTTTAGATTTGATTTTTTTTGCAAATGTATTAAGATTGTTTTAAATTGAATACTAATTCTAACAAAAATCTACTAACTGCTATTTTAACTTCTAAAAAAACACTACTTTTGATTATATAATGAGAACTACCAAACATACTTTTTTTTGTAAAGCTATTTCTGAACTAAAATTAACTGAAGAAGAATCGCATCATGCCATTCGCGTCTTAAGGTTAAAACTTGGTGATTTCATTACTCTAATAGATGGAAAAGGGACTACAGCAGTTGGTGAAATTACAGAATTGAGTAAAAAATCTTTAGTCTATAAAATAATTGATTCAAGATTTGAATCGTCACTTACACCTGAAATTCATATTGCAATTGCGCCAACCAAAAGTAATGACCGTTTTGAGTTTTTTCTTGAAAAAGTAACAGAATTAGGCGTTTCATCAATTACACCTTTACAATGTTCTAATTCAGAAAGAAAAAATATAAAATTAGATAGATTTGAAAAAATAGTCATGTCAGCTGTAAAACAATCAGGGAATTTATATTTACCTAAAGTTAATGATTTAACAAGGTTTACTGATTTTGTTTCATCTACAGAAGATGATATACATTATTTTATTGCCCATTGTGAAGATGATAATTTAAAGCAAGAATTAAAAGACAACCTGGGTAACCATAAGAAAATTTGTATTTTAATTGGCCCAGAAGGTGATTTTACATCTGAAGAGATTATCTTAGCCAAAACAAATAATTTTAAACCTGTTAGTCTAGGAAAAAGTAGATTAAGAACCGAAACTGCAGGAATTATAGCATGTCATACCGTAAGATTAATATCATAAAAGTAATAAGTCTACTTATTTTAAGTTTAACTTTTTTGAGTGGAACACCACCTAAAGAAGCATCTTTTGAAATAGGTTTACTTAAATATAATGGTGGTGGTGATTGGTATGCAAACCCAACGGCACTATCAAATTTAGTTGAATTTTGCAATAAAAATATTGGCTCAAATATTAGTAAAGAAATTGGTACAGTAGAAGTTGGTTCAGCAGATATCTATAACTACCCTTTTATTCACATGACAGGTCATGGAAACGTAGTATTTTCAAATGAAGAAGCACAGAATTTAAGAAATTATTGCTTGGGTGGTGGTTTTTTACATATTGATGATAATTACGGAATGGATAAATTTATTAGAACAGAGGTTCAAAAAGTATTTCCTGATAATGAGTTTGTAGAGTTACCTAGTAATCATCCAATATTTTTACAACATTATAAATTTAAGAACGGCATTCCTAAGATACACGAACATGATGGAAAAGCGGCACAAGCTTTTGGAATTATTCATAAAGGAAGGTTAGTTTGCTTTTACACTTACGAAACTGACTTAGGAGATGGTTGGGAAGACCAACAAGTTCATAACGACCCAGAGCACAAAAGATTAGAATCTTTGAAAATGGGTGCAAATATTATTCAATATGCATTTAGTATTTCACATTAAATCTATTTTATTACTTTGGTTTAGTTTAAGTATAGTTACCTATGCACAAACGGATTCTACTGATTATAAAGTAAAACACACCCTAAGAAAAGAATATTCAAAATATTTTAAATTTGATATTTTCAAAAGAGGATTAGACAATAAAACAATCACAAATAGATTAGACTCTTTAAGTAATAAATCAAAACACGATTGGACAAAAAAGGACAGTTTAAGTTTTGCTCAGACTAATATTTTAGCAGGTAACTATGAATTAGCTCATCATTACTATTCTAATTTATCAATTGACCCCATATTAGAATTCAATCAAAACATTGACAAACTTTGCTTAGGCTATTTATCAAAAAGGTATAAAGAAACTATTTTAGAATTAGAAATGGATTATCCCAATATTAAACCATTTTCAGAACTCTATTATTTAAAAAGAATATTTGCTTTTCAGGAATCAACACATCAAAAATCAAATTGGTATAAATCTAATCAGTCCGTTTTTGTTTTTAATATAGATTCAAATACTAGAGTCAATAGAAAAAATAATAAAGAAATAATTACACCTATACTAAATGCGACTTCTTCATTAAAAAGAATAGTTTTTTATATTAATGATGACGACCAAATAATTTCAAGAGCATTTAGAGATATTGGCTATACTTTAGAAAATCACGTTTCGTTAACACAAGCCTATATCGCTTATAATATTGGAAGGAACTATAATAAAAGTGACAAACAACTGGTTGAAGACCTTAAACGAATCAAAGCAAAATTGATTAAAAAAAATTATACTATTCCAATTTTTAGAAGGTATTTTCCTAAAACAAAAAAGGGTAGATTTAACTATGAAATTTTAAAAGAAAAAATAATTAATGAACAGAATGATACCATTCCAAAATACATTCCAAACTTTGAATCAGAAGACACTGGCTATGACCTACCTTTTACACCTGATTTCATAGTACCAATTGGCTTTCTAATTATATTTATGCTTTTACTTTTATTCTTAAAAACTAAAAAGAAAAAATAAATAGATTTATACGGGTAAAAAAACATGCAAAAAAAAACCATTTATAAATAAATGGCTTTTTTAATATTGTAATATATATATTATGTCTCTGTCTTAACTATTTTTTCAGCTTTGTAATCAAACAGTTCAAAAAACTTTATTGCTTTCATAACTTCATGCGGCACATCATTTTCCCAAGATGAGTTAGACGCTTTAATTTTTGCTAAAACATTATCCGAAATTATATGTAGTAGTGATTCATTAAAGTCAGTTATTGATTCAATTTTACCTGATTTTTTCATATAATCTAATAACCCTTCCAAGTATTCAGGTAATTCAAAATTTTCTACAGAATATAATGCCTTGCTATTAGCTTTAAATGCAGGATAAACATACATTTTAACATTACGTCCAAACCCTCTACCAAATGCTTCTAGAAGTCCGCCTTTAACGGTATCATAATACTTTTCATCAAATATAGTTTGAAGGTTATAGATACCTAAAATCACACCTAATTTATACCCTCTTGTAATATCAGTTAAATATTCTATCATTTTATAATGCTTCAAATAATTTGAAATCATTACAGTATATCCCATAGAGCATAAAAGTTCAGCTCTATAAATAAAGTCTTTAACCGAAATTTCTCCGTCAGCCGTTAAATCTTTTAAAGTTAATTCAAAAAGTACCTGAATTTTTTCTTTATCAACACCTTCTTCATTTTCATATAATGCTAATCCTTTAGTCAGCATGTCAATATTAACTTTAGTCACAGGTCTAAAACGCCCCCTCATTAATAGCACATTCTTTTTATACAATGCTGCAGACGGCTGTAAAACGTGACCCGCTTGGTTAAACATTGTCGCATCTGTCAATCCATTTTTCACTAAATTTAAAGCAATAATTCTATTGTCAGCATTTTCAAAATCCGGACCAGAAACATTTAGCATATCAATCTCCATTCTATCTCTTGGTAATCGATACGAAATTGCCTCTAAAAAATCATTAATATCTTCACTGTGATTATAACAAGCATGGATTAAGTTAACACCTAAAATACCTAAGGCTTCTCGTTGACCATGGTGACTATTGTCATGCATTTTAACATGTAAAATAACCTCATTTGCTTCTTTTTCAAGATTTAATTGAAATTTAATCCCTACCCAGCCTTGACCTTGATTTGTTTTATGATAATTTAAAGACTCAACTGTATCTGCAAAAGTAAAAAATCTAGCTTCTTTATTTTTGTTTGGCAAAGTCGTTTGCATTTTTGAATATTCGATAGTTAACATTTGTTTTAATCTATCTTCACAAACATAACGGCCACATTCACCATACATAGCGTCACTTACTTTCATATCATAAGCAGAGTGAGTATAAGCAATAGTCCCGGAAGACCCACCTGCTTTGAAAAAATTAGCTGCTACCTCTTGTCCCGCTCCAATTTCAGCAAATGAACCATAAATATCTGGTCTCAAATTTATTGCTAAAGCTTTATCCTCTGTAGTTAATCTTGTCTTAATCATTTATTCATTTTCTAGCTAACAAATTTAAGCCTAAATTTTGTAAATTAAGAAACATCTTTAATAATTTTATTGTAAAACTAACAAAGGTCACTTTACATCACTAATTAAAAAAGTTTTACTTATTATTTTTAAAAACATTAACCAACGATTTAAATGGTAATAAACCAATTATAAAAGCCAATAATGTAGAAAGTAATAGTACAGAAAATAACTTCACTAAACTATTAAACATTGGTACATATTCCTTAATAAAGAATTGAATAAAAATGACCCCTATTATTAATATCGAAAATTTAAAAATCAATTTAAAATCAATCTTTAGTTTAAATATTACTAATGCTAATAATACTTGAACTAACGCTGTACTTATTTGAGTTATAAGTGTTGCAATTGCAGCGCCTTCAGCTTTTAATTCTGGAATAAGAATATAATTAAGTAATACATTTAATAAAACACCTCCAATTGCCATTATATTCAATTGTTTTAAACTTCCATTTGCAGTTAATAGCGTACCAAAAATATAAGTAATTGATACTGGAATGAAAGATATAATCAAGTATCCAAAACTATCTGAAGCCTCTAACAAATTATCAGTATACCTAAATGACATTAAATCGAATTTATAAAAATAAGCAGTCATTCCAACAATAATGCTAATTGGCAGTAAGGTTTTAACACCTAGTTCTAAAATAGGTTTAATTGACGCTTTATTCTTTATTAACCTTGCAAAAATAGGGAGTAATAGACCTGCAAATAAAAGGGCAAACATATTTACAGCATCAAAATACCTAAATCCTTGTGCATATACTCCAGCTTGCTTATCCCCATCCTCTAACATTCTTTCTATCATTACAGAATCAATTTTATTATAAAAAGTCATTAATAAAATTAACAAAGCGTAAGGGAAACTCTGCTTTAATAAAGCGATTGAAAATACCTTTTTTAACTTAAGCCTAATCTTACCAATTTTATACTTTAATAAAAGTATAGAAATAATTGCTGTAAATAAATATGAAAATGTTTGGGCATAAATAAACCATTCAATTTTAAAATCAGTTTCTATAAGTGGTGACCATAGTAAAACACCACATAATAGGATCATTAACAACCTATCTAATACCGAAATTATAGAATCAATTTTAAATAAATGTAAGCCTCCAAAATTTGATCTTGCAAATTGAATTATTGCTACAAAAAACTGATTCAACACTAATAACGATAAAAAATAAATTTCACTTGATGAATAACCGATAGAGAAACCAGCTGCTAGCGTAAAAGTAAAATACAAAAAGAATAACAGAAAACGTATTGATAAAAGTTTTCCTAAATAAGAATTTACAAGTTGTGGGTTCTGTGCTATATTTCGATTATTGTAATTGTTAATACCAAAATCTAATAGGATATTAAGTAAAAAAGAAAAATTCAGTAGCGCGAAATAGTTTCCGTAAATCTCTGCTCCTACTCTATTTTGAACTTCTGCATCAATACCTAAAATATAGAAAGGTTTAATCAATAAGTTTAAAACTACTATTAATATTAAATTAGATAAGAATGTTTTTTTCATGAAATTAATTCAATTTTCTTTTGTCAAAAATAGATATAAAAATCAGTTTTAATGAAAAAAGCCGTTAATCTTAAGATTAACGGCTTTTAAATATTAAATATTTAGCTTATTCTTCTTCTACTGAAACTGTTTCAGTTTCCTTTTTTGAAGATACTTCAGGCTTAATAATTACAGCTTTATCTACTAACAAATTATACCATTGAAATAATTTTTTTAAATCACCATCAAACACTCTATCTTCATCAAATTCAGGTAAAAACTCTTCAGTTTTAGCTCTTAATTCAACTCCTGGTGCTTTGTGACTAATAGATTTCTTGTAATCTTCTAATTCAGCTAATTTATCATACACTTTAGTTAAAGGCATATCTTCATCATAAGTATAAATGCTAATATCTTCTAAAGCTGAAATTTTATCAGTTGCAAAAACTGGAAACTTTTTATTATTATCTAAAGATTGAACAATTACATTGTTACGTCCATTAGCAGCAACTTTATATAAACCTGCTTTACCTGCTATTGAAATAATTCCTTTTAAATCCATTAATTTGTTTTTTATTGAGTCGCTAATTTAGCTATTTTTTTAGCTTTATTTAATTTATTTTTCAATTAATATTTAGTTTTATTATAACTAAATATGAATCCTAAACTTTTTCTATTACTGTTTTATTAATTTAAACGTTTTATAACTTTTATCATATGATATCGTTACAAAATATATTCCCGAAGGAAATTCATCCATAGATAATGAAATAAATAAATCAGTCGAGTCGACCTCAATAAATTCATACACTAATTTTCCAGTCATATCATTTATTATAATACTAACATTATAGTAATCATTTTTTATAATTTGGAAATGATCTACAAAAGGATTTGGAAAAATGATAAATTCATTTTTTTTCAATTCTTCTAATGTTGACACATCAATTGAAGATTCATTAGAAATATAAGAACACCCTTCTGGACTAAAAACCTCTACAGAATAACTACCTGAGACAGTTGGATTATAAAATTGTTCATTAGCATTTGTAATAGCAACATTATCTAAATACCATTGATAAAAATTAGCAGGTGTAGTTACTAGACCTCCGCCTAAAATATTAATTGAAGGAACACTAGGTAATGTACCTTTAATAACAATAATTGAATCAGAAAATGATTTACATCCTCTTTCATTTTCGACCATAACAAAAACAGTATCAGTTTCAGAAAGTGACACCGTTGAAGTCGTTAAACCATTAAACCAATTATATGTTTCAAAATTATTTTCTTCAGTCTCAAAAACTTCAGGCGAATTACAAATCAAAGTGTCTCCAATTAAAGTTACCTTAAAATTTGTTTCACTTAACAATTTAAACGCATCAATTTTTCCATATCCATAAGCAAAGTTTGGTGTAACTCCGGTAAAATCATCTTCTATTGCACTCAATAATAAGTCATTTTTATAATCTTCAAAAGTTGAATTTGGACACTTCTCAAGATATAAAGCTGCAATCCCTGAAATTACTGGACAAGCAATTGATGTCCCTCCATTTCTAATATGCATACCGCCTTGCGCTAAAGAACTAGAACCATTATTTGCATATAATCCAATTGCTGCACTCAAATTACCATCTCCTGTTGCAGAAATATCAGGCTTAATATAACCTTTTCTGTTAGGTCCTTTAGAAGAGTTAATTGATAATTTTCCAGGTATGTGATTAAACGATTGTAAATCCCCATTCACATCAATATAATCTAATTGTCCAGCAAAATTACCCACAGAGGTAACACTTTCTAAACAATTCCAAGAACTAACTATGGTCGATAAAGAATCTGGTTGATTATAATGAATAATATTTGGATAATCAGCGACACTTGGTAATCCAATTGTTTTTATATTAGACAACCCTAAAGATGTTCCAGACCAAGCATCATAAACACCTGACCCGGTAGTCATAAAACTATATAAGTAGTTTGAAGAATCAGGATTTTCTAAGTATACTTCTAAGTGATATACACCATTAATTTCTTCAGCAAAAATTTCAACTGGACTTAATTTATTGCCATTATTCATTATTGAATCTAAAGTGGTGACACCTAGCATTGATTCAATTGTATGGAACTGAGTTCTACCTCTAAAATCAAAATTTGCTATTTGAAGGTTAGAACCTAACGCAAATTCAACATTTTTAAAATCTAAAGTATCTGCCCATAAATCAAAATAAACTGCTGCAGTTCCTAAAGCCGAACTAGGATTAACTTCAAACCAAGTAAAAGAAGTATCAGTTTCAACAGTAGCTTTTAAATGAAACTTACCCATATTACCACCATTTCCAGCAGCAGCTACAACGATTCTACCTGATTTATTTTTTAATAAACTATCTATAATTTGACTTGCTGGATCAGTTCCATCATGACTTCCTAAATAATCTCCAACACTTGTATTTACAATTGCAGGCTTACCTAAAGAGTCAGCAACTTCAAACACATAATCAATGGCATCTGCTACCGTTAAAGTCCAATTGGCTAAATCAAAATTTGTTTCTACTATAATAATATCCGATTCAGGAGCAGCTCCTTTATATTTTCCGTTTTCATTTGCATTTCCAGAGCCTGTACCACTTACAGTAGTTCCGTGTGCATGCCAATCAGTAGAAGTACAAATTCCATTATCAATATCTTCATTTGTCCAAACTTGACCATACCCATACTTTGGTGGTGTTCTTCCGGCATCAAAAACAATACTATGATCCCAATATCTTAAAACTCGTGTTGTTCCATCATCATTCTTAAAATCTCCATGGTTAAAATCAATACCTGTATCTACATAACCAATAATTATATCTTTACCTGTATAAGAACTTGGTAAAGGTGCATAACCAGCATGAACAGAATCAATATTTTGAACTAAACGCATTGTATCGTTTAATATGGCAGGAAATGATGGCGTAAAATATATCTGAGAAACAACTTTAGATTGACACATTTCACCTAGCATCTGAGATGTACATCTTATAAAGTGCCATTCAGAATGAGAATATTTATAATAAATATTCTGGTTTGATTTAATCGCATTTAAATCTCCTTTAACAGCAAAATCAGTAACTTTATTTGGTGATTTAGCTTTATACGCATTATAAAAAACACCTCCTTCATTTACTTTGTCTTGTCCAAACGAAATTGTAATTGAGACAATTAAATAAAATAATAAAATAAACTTCATAGGTGTTGTTTTATATCTAAACGTACAAAGTTACAGTTTAGTTGGGGGAATTTACATTATATTTTTTACGTTTAACACCTTTTTAACACCTTTTAACCTAAACCTTAATGATTAATTAAAAGATATCATTAGATTTATGACTTTAAAAATCAAAAAACATTTAAAATGAAATTACAAAATTTACTTGTAGCATCAGTACTATTTCTATCATACACAGGAATTGCACAAGATGTAGATCCAGACATTATCAATTGGTATAATGGTAAAAAGTACGGAATGAGTACTGAAAAGGCTTATAAAAAATTATTAAAAGGAAAAAAAGCTGAAACAGTTATTGTTGCAGTACTTGATTCTGGAACTGATTTAGAGCATGAAGATTTACAAGCAATTATCTGGACTAATAAAGGAGAAATTGCTGGTAATGGTATTGATGACGATAAGAATGGATATATTGATGATGTTCACGGATGGAATTTTTTAGGAAATGCTAATGGTGAAAATATTAATGATGTTCAGTTAGAAAAAACAAGAATTTACGTAAAATTAGGTAGTGAATTTGAAGGTAAAACTGAAAGTGAGATTACCGCTGATAGAAAAAGTGATTTTAAATTATACCAAGCTGTTAAAGCTGAAGTAGAAGGTGAAATAAAATCTGCAGAAGCTCAGCTTAAGCAAATAGAATCAATGCAAGAAATGTTTGCTAAGCCTTATGAAAGGTTAGTAAAACATTTTGGTAGAGAATTTACTGCTAAAGATTTAGAAACATTAGCCGGTACTGATTTAGAAAAAGATGGTGAAATGTTAGCAAAAATATATAACAGAGGATATACTTATGGTGGACTTGAAAGAGGACGTGAGCATTTTGCTTCTAGTTTAAGTTGTCACTTAAGTCTTGATTTAAATGCAAGAAAAATTGTAGGTGATAATCCAGAAGATTTTAATGATAAATTTTATGGTAATAATGATTCAGAAGGACCAGATGCATTACATGGTTCTCACTGTTCAGGAATTATTGCTGCAGTTAGAGGAAATGGTTTAGGTGGAGACGGTGTTGCTGACAACGTACTTATTATGCCTATTAGAGCAGTACCTAATGGAGATGAAAGAGATAAAGATATCGCTTTAGGAATTAGATACGCTGTAGATAATGGCGCACAAATTATCAATATGAGTTTTGGAAAAAAATATTCTCCTCAAGCTGATGAAGTAATTAAAGCAATTAGATATGCTGAAGCTAAAGGTGTTTTATGTGTGCATGCTGCTGGTAACTCAGGATTATTAACTGATGATCAAGAAAATAATGGAAACTTTCCATCACCACAGTACGCTTCAATGAGTTCAAGATTTACTAACTGGATTGAAGTTGGTGCTTCAACTAGACACAAAAAGAATTTAGCTGCTTCTTTCTCAAACTACGGTACTAAAACGGTTGATGTTTTTGCGCCAGGTTATGAAATTTACAATACAGGACCTCAAGGTAAATACATTACTATTGCAGGTACATCAATGGCTGCACCAATGGTTGCTGGATTAGCTGCTTTACTTAAAGGGTATTACCCAGAATTAACAATGATTCAAATAAAAGAAATTATTTTTGAATCTGTTAAGGATGTAAGTAAGAAAAAGACTACAATTCCTGGTGGAGATACAAAAATTAAATTTGGCGAATTATCTACAACAGGTGGTATTGTTAATACATATAACGCTGTTAAATTAGCTAAAAAGAAAACTAAAAAATAAGTCAACTTTATTTTAAATAAAATGTCGAGCTCAAAAAATTGAGTTCGGCATTTTTTTTGCAATATCTTTTAAAAATTATAGTTTTACATATATGAAAAATATTATTTCAAGTCTTTTACTCGTATTAGCTCCTCTTTTTGTGGTTGGGCAAAACATTACTGCTTTTTCTGATGTGAATGGAAAATTATATCAATTTGATTCTGGTATTATAAAAATGGTAGAATATCAGAGAGTTTCTAATTTGCAAATTGCAAACAATTATATTGCATATAAAGATTCTCAAGGCAATTACTGGGCAATATGGAAAGGTAATAAAATACAATTATCTCAAGGTCCAACTGAACTTTTTGAAAGCAACAATATCTTAACAGCAAAATACACAAGTATTCTTAAGATTATTGATGAAGGTAAAATGAAAAATTTAACTTCGTTTGTTAACTCTTTTTCAAGTGGAGACAGTATTATTGTTTTCCAAGACAGAATTGGTGGTAATTTAAAATATTATTATCAAAACAAAATAGTTGAATTTGCACAAGTTATTGGCGACTTTACATTCTCCCCTAATCAAGTTGGTAGCAACGTTTTTGCCTATGATGATGGTGCCGGTAATTATTATGCGTTTTCAAACCACCAATTTTATTTATTATTTAGTGCTAATCAATTTCCAACTTTCTCTGCAGGCTTGAATGTTATAGCATATAATGATTTTGAAAATAATTCATTCTCAATGTTTAAGAAGGGAGAAATTGTTGATATTGAATCTGAATATGCTCTTAAATTTAAAGCCGGTCACGATTTTGTATACTATCAAGATCAATCAGAAACTGAAAAAGTTTACTTTAATGGAGAATCAAATGAATTAGGTTATGATTTACAAGAGCTGACTGTATACGATAGTATAATTACATTTAAAGAAGCAGACTATTTTAAAATTTGGTATAAAAATAAAATCCATACCGTTTATAATACAGTAGTAAACGACCCTCAAGTTGATGGCGGAATTATTGCCTATAAAAATACGAATAACGGTGTAAATGCTTTTGTTAGAGGAAAAGAAATAGAAATCACTAACCAACGCGTTTCTGATTTTTGGTTAAATGGCAATACAATTGTATTGCAATTTAGTCCATCATCTTATGCTATTTGGTGGAATGGTAAACTGTATTATTTTTAATAAACCAAATAAAAATAGTGACCTCAAATATATAGTTGACTTAATAATATTACCTTTATATACTACTTAAAACCGAAGCTAAATTAAAAGATGAAATTAATATTTGCAACACAAAATCAAAACAAGGTTAACGAATTAAAGTTGTTAATGCCAAAGAGCATAGAATTA
>Ga0308020_1000094_pt1 | contig 26049 bp, 20 predicted proteins | sample Neamet349_FD_201302 | JGI IMG/M metagenome (GOLD analysis project Ga0308020, IMG submission 201302) | Marine microbial communities from water near the shore, Antarctic Ocean - #349 | ecosystem: Environmental > Aquatic > Marine > Unclassified | place: Southern Ocean | collected 2014-10-02
TAGAGCTACTGTTTTGACTTTTTCCGTTAACAAAACTATAACTACTTTGTGTCGAAGGGTTAGGACCACTCAATACTTTTAATCCTTTAAAATTTGGAGATTTAAAATTCTGTCCTTTTGTGTTAATTTTATATTGAATAACAATTTGTTCCCCAACTATAGCAGGGTTTTTGTCGGCTGTCACCTTTAGTTGCTGTGCCTGTAATAAGGCGCTGCAAAACAAGAATAATATGATGCTTAATTTTTTCAATTTACCAATCCTTTAATACTTTTACTCTTTTTCCTTTTACTTTCTTTTTCTGTAATTCTTCTTGCAACTCTTTTTCTTTTTGTTGTATTGCTTCTAACATTTTTTCGGCCGTTTCTTTGCTCATTTCTTCTTTCTTTTCCTCTGGCTTACTTTCCTTTTTTTCTTCTTGTTGTTCTTTGTTTTCTTGATTCTGTTCTTGCTCCTTATTTTCTTTTTCTTCCTCTTTATTTTCTCCGTCTTTGTCTTGTTCCTGCTCGTCCTTGTTTTCTTTGTTTTCGTCTTTATTTTCTTGTTCTTTTTCCTGCTGTTGTTTTTGCTGATGAGTAATTGCTAAGTTATGTCTTGTGTCTTTATCCGTAGGGTTAATCCGTAAAGCACTTTTGTAAGCGTCAATAGCCTCTTCTAGTTTTTGTTCTTTTACTAATGAATTTCCTAAGTTATGATACACTTTTGCTAAATCAGTTTCAGTAGGAGCATTATCTTTTAATGCATCAAAAAGTGCAGAAGATTCTTCATAGCGTTCTTGTTTGTAAACAGCATCCGCTAAATTAAAAGAAGCATTAAAATAATCTTGGTCTTTTTCTAATGATTTTCGGTATTGCATTTCTGCCTCATTATAACTGCTATCGGCATAAAGCTGATTACCATCTCTTAGGAATGATTTTTTATTCTGTGCAATGGAGTTAAAACTCATTAAAAAAGATAATATGAAGAGTATATTTTTCATTAGTCTTTATAAAAATTAATACGATTACTCCATTTATTTTTTCTTCCTAAAAGCATTAAGTCAATTATTAACAGCAGTAATGCTAGGCCAATAAACAATTGAAATCTGTCTTTGTACTCAGTAAATACCATGGTGCCAATTTCTTTCTTCTCCATTTTATTGATTTCAGCAAATAGGGTGGATAGTCCTGCTTTGGAATTGTTGGCACGTACATAAGTTCCTTTTCCAGCATTGGCAATTTGCTGTAATAAATTCTCGTTTAGCTTACTGACTACCGTATTTCCATCTCTATCTTTTCTGTAGCCCGTTCGGTTTCCGTATTTGTTATAAATAGGGATAGGACCTCCTTTACTGAGTCCCATTCCTAAGGTATGTACAAAAATCCCTAGCTCATTGGCCTGTTCAGCACTTTCAATCGCTTTTTCATCATGGCTTTCACCATCAGTAATAATAATGATGGCTTTATTTTGTGCATTTTCCATGTCAAAGGATTGTACACTCAAATCAATAGCCTTTGCAATTTCAGTACCTTGCGTAGGCACTATATTTGTATTTACAGTGGATAAGAATAATTTAGCAGCTGAATAGTCAGTAGTAATAGGCAATTGAACATAAGCCTCTCCTGCAAAAACAATCAAACCAATTCTATCTCCTTGGAGTTTATTAATTAATTGGGAGATGGCAAGCTTAGCTCTTTCCAGCCTGTTAGGTTTTATGTCCTCTGCCATCATTGAGTTGGAAAGGTCAATGGCTATCATTAAATCCACACCCTCTCTTTTTACTTCCTCCATTTTTGTACCTACTTGCGGGTTGGCAATTCCAATAATGAGTGCTATAAAAATAAGAAGAGTAAGCATGTTCTTTATTTGTGTTCTCCCTTTGGAAAACGAATGCATGAGTTCTTTTACTAACTTGCTTTCCCCAAAACGGGTTAAAGCATTTTTCTTCCACCTGTTATAAAGTAGCATGGCAAGCAATAAAACAGGAATTCCAAATAGGAAATTCAAATATTCGATATGTTCGTATCTTAACATTTAAGGAATCTGTTTTAAATAAGTGATTTGTAAAATAAATCCTAAAAATAATAACCCTAAAGCCCATAATGCAAAAGGTAAAAACTCTTCTGAACGCTTGTGAAATTCCGTAACTTCAATCTTTGATTTTTCTAAAGTGTCAATGTCTTTGTAAATTTCTTTTAAAGAATTATTATTGGTAGCTCTAAAGTATTTTCCATCTGTTAGGGTTGCAATATCTTGCAAGGTTTTTTCATCAATTTTCACTTCAACTTCTTGGTATCGTATTCCAAATGCAGTTTGGAAAGGGTAGGGAGCAAAGCCCTCTGTACCCACACCAATAGTGTAAACTCGAATACCAAATTTTTGAGCAATTTCGGCAGCTGTTAATGGCGGTATCATTCCGCTATTGTTTACTCCATCAGTAAGTAAAATAATTATTTTAGAAATCGCTTCAGAATCTTTGAGTCGATTAACGGCAGTGGCTAATCCCATTCCAATAGCTGTTCCGTCATCCACCATACCGCTTTTTACATCCTTAAATAAATTAATAAGTACATTATGATCGGTTGTTAGTGGACATTGAGTAAAGCTTTCTCCTGCAAAAATAACTAAGCCAACTCTATCATTTTTTCTTTTACTAATAAAGTCCATGGCAACATTCTTGGAAGCTTCCAATCTGTCAGGTTTTAAATCCTGGGCTAACATACTACCTGAAATATCCATAGCCAAAACAATATCAATTCCTTCAGTGGTACTTTCTTCCCAGTTGGTGGACGATTGTGGGCGAGCCAAAGCAATAATTATTAGGGCAGCTGCTCCAATTTTTAAAAGAGTAGGAAGGTGGCGTAATTGTTGTTTTATTGTTGCCTTAGTGTTTATTGCCTGTGTTCCTGAAAATAAAATAGTACTGCTACTGCTATTGTGTTTTAATACATACCATATTAGTAATGCTAAAGGCAGTACTAAAAGGTAGAAAAACTCGCTATTTTCAAAAGTATAATTAGCCATTGTTTACTTTCTTTTCTTTTGTTTGTCCAACAAAATGTTTTGCCAATTGCATACTTTCTTTATTCTCATCTTCATCAGGTTTGCTTTTGGCAAATTTTGCTAAATCGGCTCTTTGTAATAGAATGGTTATACTTGCTAACTGCTCGTTATTCACTTTGCTTTTTAATTCGCTTATTATCTCATCAGTAGCTAATTCAAGGGCAATAAAGTTGAATCTGTTTTCAGTATATCTTCTTATAATTTCTGAAAGTTCAGTATGGTACTCTTTTACACCTCCCCCTTGCCAAAGTTGTGCTTTATCCAATTTTTTTAATTGTTGAAGGGCAGTAATATCAGCAGGGATAATCACTTTTGGCTTTTCAATTTTTACTTCCTCTTTTTTATTGAGCACATATTTTTTAAGTAAAAAGATAACTAGGAACAATACAATAAATCCTAGTAACCAAGGCCAAATATCACTCCAACCAATAGGTGCTTCCATAGGTTTTTTTATGTCTTTTAGTTCTGCACCTTCTTCTAAAATTATAGTTTGTACATTTAAGAGTAACCCTTCAGTTTTGCTTTTTGCTGAAAAGGAAATAGGTGGGATGTAGTAGCTTCCGCTATCCCAAGCGGTGATGATGAAGTTTTGTGAAATTAAATTTTCAGTTGTATCTAGTTTTCCCTCCTCAATAATCTCAACTCCTTCCACTAAAAACTCTTCATAAGTAGGCCAAACTTCTGTTTTAGAAATAGTATTGCTAATGCTAAATTTTATTTGCTCGCCAATAAGAATAGAGTTAGTGTCCAATACAGCTGTTTGGGCCAAAGCGAAATTGCTAATAAATAGGAATAGGATTAATTTTTTCATCTTCTTTTTCCTCTAGTTTTAAAAAAATTAATCAAGGGTTTTACATAATCCGTTCCTGTGGTTATGTCAATTAAATCCACACCACTAGCTGGGAATAGCTTGCGTAGTTTCGCAGTAGCTTGGGCTCTATTTTTGGCAAAATTATCACGAACTTTTTTGCTTGAAGTATCTACAAATAGAATTTTTTCTGTTTCAGCATCTTGCATAGGTACAAGCCCAACATTGGGTAAAGTATCTTCTCTTGTATCGTGTATTCTTAGGGCTACTAAATCGTGTTTTTTACTTGCTATTTTTAGAGGTCTGTCAAATTCATTACTCATAAAGTCAGAGAGAATAAAGCAGATACTTCTTTTCTTAATCACAGCTGAAAAATATTCTAAAGCGCCTGCAATATCTGTACCTTTTCCTGTAGGCTGAAAAGCCAATACTTCACGGATAATTCTTAGAATATGACTTTTCCCTTTTTTAGGAGGAATAAATTGTTCTACCTTGTCTGTAAAGAAAATAACACCTACCTTGTCATTGTTATTAATGGCCGAAAAAGCTAGTATAGCTGCCAATTCAGTAGCTAGTTCTCTTTTAAATTGCTCCTGAGTTCCGAAATTACCTGATGCTGAAACATCAATTAGTAGCATGACGGTCATCTCTCTTTCCTCTTCAAATACTTTTACAAATGGAGAATTATAACGAGCAGTTACATTCCAGTCAATGGAGCGAATATCATCTCCTGGTTGGTATTCGCGCACTTCTGAAAAAGCCATACCTTTCCCTTTAAAAGCCGTATGGTATTCTCCAGCAAAAATATGGTTGGAGAGTCCCTTGGTTTTTATCTCAATCTTACGGACTTTTTTTAAAAGTGCTGAGGTGCTCATGTAGTTGAAATAGTTGTTGGTTGTTAATTTTTAGTTGTTGGTGAAAATCTTTATCATCCTGGATAAATGAAGAATCTCATTTTTGAAAGTTTTTCTGCTTATTTCTGTATTCTGATTTCTGTCTTTTTAAGGAATCTCTACTGCATTTAAAATTTCAGTAATAATATCTTCTGAAGTAATATTTTCAGCTTCTGCTTCATAAGTAAGTCCAATCCTATGGCGTAGTACATCATGACAAAGGGCACGCACATCTTCAGGAATTACATAGCCTCTACGCTTTATAAAAGCATAAGCCTTACTTGCAGCAGCTAGGTTAATACTTGCTCTTGGCGAACCTCCAAAGGAAATCATATCCTTAAATTTTGCTAATCCGTATTGTTCAGGATATCTGGTAGCAAATACAATATCAATAATGTATTGCTCAATCTTTTCGTCCATGTATACTTCCTTCACTAAATCGCGAGCACGAATTATAGCATCCGTTTTTAGTACTGTATTGGCAGTTGGGAAAGTTTTTGCCAAATTATGGCGAATAATCATTTTTTCTTCTTCCTTTTTAGGATAGTCAATTACTACTTTTAGCATAAACCGGTCTACTTGTGCTTCAGGTAGTGGGTAAGTTCCTTCCTGTTCAACAGGATTTTGAGTTGCCATTACTAGGAAAGGTTTGTCTAAAGGATAGGATTCGCCACCAATGGTTACTTGGCGTTCCTGCATAGCTTCAAGTAGTGCTGATTGTACCTTGGCAGGAGCACGGTTTATCTCATCTGCAAGAATAAAGTTAGCGAATATAGGTCCTTTTTTTACCGAGAAAGTTTCGTTTTTAGGGCTGTATATTTGTGTTCCGATAATATCGGCAGGTAATAAATCAGGTGTGAATTGCAAACGACTAAATTTTGCATCAATTGTTTTGGCAAGTGTGCTTATGGCTAGTGTTTTTGCCAATCCAGGCACTCCTTCCAACAGGATATGTCCGTTAGAAAGCAAAGCAACCAAAAGGCGCTCGCTCATGTGTTTCTGCCCAACAATTACTTTGTTGAGCTCTAGCATAAGCATATCAATTATGGCGCTTTCCTTGTTTATCTTTTCGTTTAATTCTTTTAAATCGGTTTGTACTATTTCAGTCATTTTATATTTTTTTAGCGAATGCAAATTTAAGTTTTGTAATTTTATGTGCAAATGTGAACGCTACTTTTTTTGGAAAAGTATATATAATCAATATTCGTTCAGATTTGGTAAGGATTTTCTGTTATAGAAAGCTGTTGGTATTGCTATATAATGCAATAAGGAATAGATTGCTTCACATTCATTCGCAATGACATTATTTAATAACTATCCTTTTTTCCACTGTACCGTCATCATAAAAAAATAACATTGGAAGATTATTCTCTATACTTGTTTTTCTTCCCCATAAATCTCTAATGCTAATTATTTTACGATTATTTATTTTAGAATCCAAGAATTGAGATGATAAAACTGGATTAACCAAAACACAAGTTTTAATAGAGTCTAATTGAGAATAAACTAAATTTCCACTTTTAAAATAGCAGCTCAGTTTTCCTGGTCCGCTTACATTAGGAGTCCCACCAGGAGCATTTATTAAGCTTAATGATCCTATACCTTCAATCCATACAGCTGACTCATTAATGTTTGCAGATAAAGATGATAAATAAAAAATTTCATAATATAAACCATTTTGTAATTGCATTGATGCTAATGAATCTACAATATAGTATCCTGGATTTGTAACGAATGGACTAATTGGATTAGAAATATTAATTGAATCTCCTTTTTGCATATCAAAATCATATAATAGGACTTCTTTTCTAATGTTATTTTGTATAAACGACATATATACTGTTTGATTTTGAATATTTTCTCTTAACCAAAAAGTTTTTGAAATAAAATGATATCCATTTAATACAGAATAGTTATATCCATTATGAGTAGTATCACCATCAATAAAATAAATATCTGTAACACATCCATTATTACAAGATGTTAGCTGCCACTCAATATTATTATAAAGCATCTTATTATATGTTTGTGGAAATGTTTTTTGAAAACTTATCAAAAAAATAAGAATACTAATAAATTTTATTTTTTTCATTTTAGTTGTTCTATTCAATAATTATCTTTTTCTCAACTATACCATCATTATAGATGTACATGAGAAGTTTATTCTTAGTTCCTTTTGTTTCTCTTCCTAATAGGTCTGTTACTTTTAGAATTTCTTTTGTTGTCGTTTGTTCTTCTATTGTTGAAGGAGCGCAATTGGTGCTAAAATAATGTTGTGGATCAATTTGATAATTCATTGCTGTCCAATTAGAAGTTGACCAAGCTACATTGTCCACATTAATACAATTCAAATTTGGATTATAAGAAGCAAAAAAATCAATAATATTAGTGTTATTTCCATTTCTTAAATCAAGACTTGTAAACTGATTGTCATCACAATACAAGTTTGTTAAAGCAGGATTATTACTTACATCAAGGCTTGTAATTTGATTAAATGAACACTCAAAACTCTCTAAATATGAATTTTGACTTACATCAAGACTTGTAAGTTGATTATGCCCACAATCCAAAGTAGATAAAACAGTAAAATCTTCAATGCCTGTTAAATCAGAAATATTCTGATTAGAAACATCTAAATACATTAGCATTTCAATGCTTAAAGTATTGATGCTATCATTTAACAAAACACCATCCCCCATTCCATTACTTTCCAAATAGGTTTCAAAATTATCATCAGGTACATATGTTTTAAAATTCATCTGCCCGAATCCAATCATTGGAGAGCAAAGTAATATAAGAATTAGTTTTTTCATAATTTTAGTTGTTTGTTCTATTCAATAACTATTCTTTTTTCCACTGTGCCATCATTATAGAGGTAAAAGAGAAGTTCATTCTTAGTGCCTTTTGTTTCTCTTCCTAAAAGGTCTGTTACTTTAATTAGACTTTTGTTTGTAGTGTGTTCTTGTATTGATGTAGGCGTAAGAAAAGAACAGTCATTATCAATGCATCTTATAGCCCGAACAAGATATGCTGTGTTTTTACTTTTTGCACTTATGAGTGAGCCATTAGAAGTGTATGGCCAAGCTCCGTAAGCATATCTAATATCACCTCCAAGAGAATCAACTAATACTTGAGTTGAGCTCCAATGAAAATTGGTTGCAATTATATTTCCACCGTAGATGCTAATTGCTGAATCTATAGTATTGATATTAAGCATTACTTGCCATAATTCATCTATAGAAGGTAAAAACCAGTCTGTAAAGCCTCCAGAGTAAGATTGAGAACAAAGATTAGCTGCATAATTATCATTTGGATGATCTTGTTCAAAAGAAGATGTATTCTGTTGCCCTTGACCAATTAATTCGTGTTCGGTTCCATTACAATAATGTAAATTTGGACCCCAATCAGAAATTAGACTATCTTGAATACTCCAAGGGTAGGTAGATGCTAAATATGATGTGTCTATAATTAAGCCTTTTTGGGTTGTTCCAGAGTTATCGACATAAAAAATTATTCCTCCTTGATAGAAATCCCCAATATTCTGAGATGTGCTAACCATTGGAGAGAAAAGTAATATGAGGAGTAGTTTTTTAATCTTAGTTGTTTTTAATCAGACAAATATAGTTATAATTAATTAGTGTCATTTGAAATGTATTTAACAAAAAAATTAATCCAAATTAATCTGGAAAGATGATAATTAAGAGGTGATACAATTAGTATTGCAATAACGATAATTAATATCTCATTGAAAATATTAATCTGCGGATAAAAAAAGTTTGTTAAGGTCCAGAAAAACACCATTACAGCAACGCTTAAAGCATAACTAACATACATGGCACCATACCAGAATCCTATTTCTAATTCATAGGCTAAAGAGCAATTTTCACATGTTTTGCATGTGTTTTTAGTGCTAAAAAACATGTTTTTAATTGGATTGTTAGTAGCCCAAAAGCTACCCATATGACATTTAGGACATTTGTTAAACAAAATACTATACAGCTTTGATCCTTTACTTACTAGTCTCATAATTTATATTTTAGTACCTGCAAAACTAATTCTTTTTCTCTGCCTTTTCAGTTAATATCATATCTATATACTTGTCTAATCCTTTCTCATTTTGCAGTTCATTTTTAGCAATATAGGATTCAATCTTAGTAATTTTTTTAGCCTCTAAAGTGTATCTGCTGATAATTTGAGTTAGAATGTCATTAGCTACTTGCTTTCCGTTAAAAGGTTGCTTTGACATAATATCATCATCAAATATCTTTTTAAGTGGTTCTTCTCTCACTCTGAAAATTTTAAAACCTTCATCTTCTAACTTTTCTGTTTTTAATTTATCTAATGCTTGTTTATCCTTATGCCAATAACTGCCATCAAATTCAATTCCTAATGTTAACTGAGGAATATAAATGTCAATTGACCAAAGCATACCCTTTATTCTTGTTTTAAATCCTTTAGGATTAATATCCTTAAAGAACTGTATCAATTCAAAAGTAATAGTAAGCTCTTGTTTTGATTGTGGTGTTAATGTGCAAAACGGACAATTTGTACCATAAACTCTATGAAATACAGATGTAATCCATTCATGATCATCTCCTTTATCACATTTCCACCATGCTTTTCCATATCCATAACTTATATTAGACGGCTTTAAATCTCCATTCCTAGTAGGATGCCACTCTTTTGCTAAATCTGGATGAGTTGTAGCTAAACAATTAGACTCAACAACCATATTTCCTGAACATATTGGACACCCTTTTCCTCTTGTTCTATTATTTGGACTCGCTTCCCATATATGATCTTCTCCTTTGTCGCATTTCCACCAATAATAATCTGTTCTGCCTTTAGTAGTTTGGTTTGGCGTAATAGGATGATTAAGTGTAGGATGCCATTGATTGGCAATATCTGGATGAGTCGTAGCTAAAGAATTAGATTTTGCTAGCTTTCTTCCCGAACAAATTGTACAATTTTCTACCCCTGACCTCTTAGATACTTTTGCCCTCCATTCATGATCATCCCCTTTGTCACATTTCCACCAAATATCTTTATTAGATCCATAGCTTACATCATTCGGAGTTAATTCTCCATTCTTAGTAGGATGCCATTGATTAGCAATTTTTGGATGAGTTGTAGCTAAACAATTAGATTTAACTAATTTATCTCCAGAACATACTGGACATCTCCGTCCTCTTGATCTATGAGATACTGTTGTAATCCATTCATGATCATCTCCTTTATCACATTTCCACCAAATCTTTTTGTCAGAGCCATAAGTTACATCATTTGGCGTTAAATCTCCATTCTTTGTAAGATGCCATTCTTTTGCAAGATTAGGATGTGTAGTTGCTAAAGAATTTGATTTAACAACCTGTTTAGCTGAACAAATAGAGCAACCATTTCCATTTTTTCTATTATTAACTGTTGAAACCCATTCATGGTCATCTCCTTTATCACATTTCCACCAAATATCTTTACCAGATCCAGAGGTTACATCATCTGGTGTTAAATTTTCATTCTTTGTAGGGTGCCATTCTTCTGCTAAATCTGGGTGAGTTGTAGCTAAACAATTAGATTTTACTGCTTTATAACCTGAACATACTGGACACCCACTTCCTCCATTTCGATTATTTGGTGAGGATTCCCACTCATGGTCGATCCCCTTCTGACATTTCCACCAAAATGGCTTATTAGATTTTAAAAAGATATCTAAAGGAGTTAAATCACCATTTTTCGTAGAGTGCCACTGTTTAGCTAACTCAGGATTGACCTCAGCTAATGATTTACCTTTTGGTGGTTTTCTTGCCATAAGGCAAATTTATAAATACTATAATCACTTCAAACATTAATTTACATTAAATCAGAGAAATGTCAATAAGTAAATAGCAAAATTATTATCTTTGCACCCATGCGATTTTTCATTGAACTTTCTTACAAAGGCACGAATTACCATGGGTGGCAAGTGCAACCCAATGCCAATACGGTACAAGCCGAAATAAACAAAGCGCTTAGCCTTATTTTAAATGCCAAAATTGAAGTGGCAGGGGCTGGTCGTACGGATGCTGGGGTACATGCCAAGCAAATGTTTGCTCATTTTGATTATGATACAGAATTTGATTTTCACACCACCATTATAAAACTCAATAGCTTTTTAGCAAACGATATTGCTATCCGTTCATTCTTTAAAGTAAAGGATGAGGCTTCTTCTCGTTTTGATGCTTTAAGCAGAATTTACCATTATAATATTGTTCAGCAGAAAAGTCCGTTTAAAACAACGGCTTATTTTGTACACAAACCTTTGGATGTTAAGCAAATGAACTTAGCGTGTCAGTATCTTTTAGGGAAACAGGATTTCACTTCTTTTTCCAAAGCCAATACCCAAACTTTTACCAATAATTGCAATGTGATGTTGGCAAGTTGGCAGTGGCAAGATGGCGAGCTTATTTTCACCATTAAAGCCGACAGGTTTTTGCGTAATATGGTAAGGGCAATAGTAGGTACTTTACTTGAAGTGGGCATAGGTAAAATTAAAGCAGAACAAGTAAAAGAAATAATTGCTCAAAATGACAGGTGTATGGCAGGTACTTCAGTGCCCGCAAACGCACTTTTTTTAAGTGAAATTGAGTACCCAAAAGACATTTTTATATAAATGTCAAAAACTAAGAGTAATAAATCAAAATCCAATACGGGTAATGTAATTGACTTTGTGTTGTTAAAACGAGTACTTGCTTTTGCCAAGCCTTATCGTTTGCAATTTACCATTGCAGCTATTTCGGCTGTTTTGCTTTCTGTTTTAGGTCCTATGCGTCCTATGCTTATCAACTATGCTATTGACAATTACATCCTTGTTCCTAATAAGGAAAAGCTGTTGAATATTACTACCTTGTTGTTGGGTTTGTTGTTTGTTGAAGCCTTTATACAATTCTTTTATATTTACCTTTCCACTTGGATAGGGCAGCATGTTATTCAGGACTTACGAGCTAAAATATTTAAGCATATTTTATCTCTTAAAATGAAGTATTTCGACAATACGCCTATCGGTACTTTGGTTACGCGTGCTGTTTCGGACATTGAAACCATTGCCGATATATTCTCTCAAGGGCTTTTGGTTATTATTGCGGAATTGTTAAAATTAGTGGTGGTAGTAATTATGATGTTTTATACCGATTGGCGATTGGCAATTATTACTATGCTTACCATTCCTATTTTGTTGGTAGCTACTTCTTGGTTCAAGCGAAATATAAAAGCATCTTTTCAGGATGTTCGTGAGCAAGTTTCTCAGCTTAACACTTTTGTCCAGGAACATATTGTGGGTATGAATGTTGTACAGATTTTTAATAGGGAACAAGCAGAATACAAAAAGTTCAAAACCATTAATAAATCTCACAGAGATGCACACTTGCGTTCCATTTTCTATTATGCAGTATTTTTTCCAATTGTTGAGGTGCTTTCGGCTATGTCCATTGGGTTAATTGTTTGGTATGGTGGGCAGGGTATCCTATCAGGAAAAGACATTACAGTAGGGGAGTTAATCGCCTTTATTTTGTTTATCCATATGATGTTTCGTCCTATTAGACAACTTGCCGATAGGTTCAATATTTTACAGATGGGAATTGTAGGTTCCGAGCGTGTTTTTAAAGTGTTGGATACTGATGCAAAAATTGCTGACTTGGGTGAAAATACGCTTGAAAATATGGAAGGGGCTATTTCTTTTAAGGATGTTGATTTTTCTTACAAGCAAGATGAGTGGGTATTAAAGGGCTTAACTTTTGAAATTAAAGCTGGGAAAATGTTGGCTTTGGTTGGTAGAACGGGTGCAGGTAAAACTTCTATCATTTCTGTGCTGAATCGTTTTTATGAAATCCAAAAAGGGACAATTGCTATTGATGGTGTAAATATTGATACTGTTCAATTGGCTAACCTAAGAGAAAATATTGCTCTTGTACAGCAGGAAGTATTCTTATTTTCGGACTCTATTCTGAATAATATTACTTTGTTTGATACTGATATTACTAGAGATAAAATTGTTGAAGCTGCAAAGGAAATTGGGGTACACAACTTTATTGAAACTCTGCCAAACTCTTACGATTATGTAGTGGGGGAAAGGGGTGTTACTCTTTCGGCTGGGCAAAGGCAGTTGATTGCCTTTTTAAGGGTGTATGTGCGTAATCCTAAAATCTTAATTTTGGATGAAGCTACTTCTTCCATTGATACCGCAACTGAGGAGTTGTTGCAAAATGCCTTAGAAAAGCTATCCAAAGACCGAACAACTATTGTTATCGCTCACAGGTTATCTACTATTGTTAAGGCCGATAAAATATTGCATCTAAAAAACGGATCAGTACTAGAAGAAGGAACACATAAACACTTATTGCAAAGTGGTGGTGCTTATGCCAAAATGTATAATTTGCAGGAATCCGTTAGTTTGGATAAGTAAGATATGTTTTTATAATTGTACTAGCTTATGGTATTTTTTTTAAATTTGCGGATATGAAAAAAATACTTTCATTTTTATTATTTCTATGTGCGTATAATTTAAGTGCGCAAATCATTGTTGATAATAATGCTCCTTATGACGATCCAACTTGGTTAGTTGACAATGTTTTGTTGGGTGGAGGGATTACAGCTTCTAATCATGCTTATCAAGGTGATTCTTCTCAAATAGGATGGTTTGATGCAGTAAATACTAATCTTGGAATTAATAGTGGAATAGTTATGGCTACTGGTAATGTTTACGCTCTTGATCCATTAGTGGTTGGTGGCCTCCCTTTTTTCATAAACGTTATAACTGACCCTGATTTATTAGCAGTAGCAAATTCAGTTCCGGGTATGATTGGTCAAACCTTTACAGTTTCTTCTATTAATGATGTAGCTGTTTTAGAGTTTGATTTTATACCAACTTCTGATTCCTTAAAATTTAGATATGTATTTGGTTCTCAAGAATATTTTGCTTACGAAAACACAACCTATAATGATGTATTTGGTTTTTTTCTTTCAGGACCAGGTATTGTTGGCCCTTGGACTGCTCCTGCAATTCATCCTAATGGCTCTGTTAATCTTGCTGTAGTTCCTAATACAGCACCACCTTTACCCATTACTATTTCTTCAATTAATAGTGTTACACCAATTAATCAGCAATATTTTGTTCCAAATCAAGGGACAGGTTTAGATACGATTGCTGATGCTGATGGTTTTACTACTGTACTTACAGCGCGAGCTTTAGTGCAATGTGGAGAAACGTATCATATTCGCTTGGCAATTGCTGATGGTAGTGATGGTGGGTTAAGCTCTTATGTTTGGTTGGAGGGAGGAAGTTTTTTTTCGCCTGCGCTTGAAATAATTGATGATTTAGGAATTGATTCTTCAGTAATGAATATTCCTTGTAATTCATCCATTATGCTTTCTGCTGATGGAGGAGCAGCAGCTATTTATGAATGGTATGATTCAACCTCTACTTTAATTTCAACAGACTCGTTTATTATAGTTGGTCCAGGTACTTATTGGGTACAAGCTAGCTCTTTTGGATGTCCCGTTAATTCTGATACACTAAGAGTAGTAGCTGATGGATCTCCTTCTTTTGATCTTGGTTTAGATTACAATATTCCTTGTAATACAAAAACTCTACTTAATCCAGTAGTAACTGGAGGCTTAGGTAGTTTGTTTTATCAATATTCATGGAATAATGGTAGCGATTCTTCTTCAATTACAGTGCCAGAAGGTACTTATATACTAGATGTGGATGATGGGTCAGGATGTAATTTTAAAGATACTATTGTCATCATTGAAGATGCTATTCCTCATGCTTCTATATCAGGTGGTGGTTCAATTTGTGATGATGGAACAACTGCTAATATTACCTTCACTTTTAATGGTTTATTGCCTTGGGATTTAATATACACAGATGGTATTGATAGTATTTATAAAGATAATATTTCAACGTCTATCTATACTGTTTCTACTCTCAGAGCAGGATTATATGATATTATATTAGCTGATGATGTTAATGACTGTGTCGCAGATACTTCTGGTGGTAAGGTTGAGGTAATTGTTAATCAATTGCCTATTGCTGTTATTACTCCTTCTGAAATCACAATTTATGAGGGGGAGGTTATCACCTTTAATGTTGGTGATTATCAGCTTTACGAATGGTATAATTCTGAAGATAATTTACTCTCAGTATATTCAGAATTAAGTGTTACGGATTCTGACTCATATTATGTTCTTGTTACAGATGAAAATAACTGTAAAGATTCATCTGAAAATGCAATTGTTCATACCCTTGGAAGAACGGAGTTATATATTCCAACTGCTTTTACTCCAAATGGAGATGATCATAATGAACTTTTTGTTATTCATGCTAATAATATTAATTCGTACAATATTATAATATATGATAAGTGGGGAGATGAACTGTTTGTAAGTGATACAATTTATAAATATTGGGACGGTACCTTTGAGAATAATAAAGTGCAGCAAGGCACCTATTTCTATATTGTTGAGGTTATTGGTGTAGATGAAAATTTGTTCTTAAAAAGTGGTTTAATTGAAGTCTTGTATTAAATATTTATGAAAAAAATTCTACTTTATTTTTTTATTTTTTTAAGTGCCAATGTGTTTTCTCAAACAACTGATTGGGTAAAATCATTTGGGGGGTCAAAATCAGATAAAGGTATTAGTATTGGTGTTGACTCTTTAGGTTATATTTACATTAGTGGTTATTTTAATAATAATGCTGATTTTGGTGCTTTTAATCTTTTTTATAACGGTAGCCAAAATAATAATAAAGATATGTTTGTTGCAAAGCTTGATTCTTTTGGTACTGTTATCTGGGCAATATCTGGTGGTGGCGGTCCTTATGATGATAGAGCTTTAGGGATGCATGTAACTCCTGGAGGTGATGTATTTCTAACGGGTACTTTTTGGGGTAATATTACATTTCCTTATAATCAAGCGTCTACTTTTACTGCAAATGGTAATGGTTATGATTCTTCTATGCTTACCAAAATTGATAAAGATGGCAATTGTATTTTTGCAAGAAGTTTTGGTGCAAATTCAGGAGGACCTTGTCCTTGGCCAATGTATGATGGTGATGATCATTCCTATGACGTAAAGGTGGATGATGATGGTTTTATATATGTTACAGGATTTTGGTCAGGAGATGATGCTGATTTTGATGGATTTAATTTAACTAATCCTAATTGGGTTAATTCCTGTCAGCCAGCAGGGTATATTGGTAAGTTAGATGCATTAGGAAATTTTATTTGGGTAGATAAGTTTGATGGTATAAAAGATCAGAGAGGATCAAGAGATAATCGATTGGCAATTGATCAATTCTCAAATATTTATGTTGTTGGTGGTTTTGAAAATACAGGTTCTTATGGTCCTTTTTCTGTAACTTCTAATGGAGATTGGGATGCCTTCTTATTTAAGATGGATAAGGATGGGAATTGGATATGGGCTAAAAATATTGGTAGTAATAAATCAGATAGAGCTAATTCAATAGCTATTGATGTTTGTGATGATATTTACATTACCGGTGAGTATCGTAACCCTATGGTTTTCCCTGGTGCTAATGCTTCAAACGGAACAGATACTTTAAGTCATAAACAAAGAAGAGATGTCTTTGTGGCCAAAATAAATAATCAGGGAGAATGGAAATGGGCAAAGCGAGCAAGGGGAAGTGATACGGATAAACCTTACCAAATGTCAGTTGATATTAATAAGCAGGTTTTTATTTGTGGTACTACAAAAGATTCTATAAAGTTTAATGATAATTTAATTATACCTCCTCCTAATAGTAACGACACAAGCGCTAGTGCTTTTGTTTCACAATTGGACGGAAATGGAAATGGTGATTGGCTTTGGGCAAAGGTAGGGGGAAGCTTTACGGATGATGATGATAGAGCTGGTGATATTTGTCCTGATGGTTTTGGGAATGTATATGCAGTTGGTTTCTTTGAGGACGTAGCTAACTTTGAAGGAACAACTTTAACATCATTAGGGAAAAAAGATATTTTTGTTTGGAAAATGAGTATGACTCCAGGTAGCTTTACATACAACAATACATTTGATACTATCTTAATGGATAGTATGGTTTTTAATTCTGCAGATACAGGAATTTTTACAACTTCATTTTTAGTGATTGATGGCTGTGATACTGCCTTTGTAGATTCTGTAGTACATCAGAAATTAGGAGTACTGATTAATTACAATATTAATAATCCTGGCACGGCTACTTTTACAATTAATGGAGTGATTCAGGCTTTGCCTTATTCTCAGAATTATTGGGCTGGGGAAACAATAAATATAGAAGCTACTCTACAAGCTAGTTGGCTCTTTAGCCAGTGGAAGACTTATGCTAATAATGTTTCTCCAACTATAACAAGTATAATAGCTTCAATTGTTGCAAATGTTTCTGATTCCTGTGTTTTATATACTCACCCTCAGCCTCCTCTTTCGGCATTTATTGCTGGGAATGATAGTGTTTGTTTAAATGCAAGTTATGACGCTCAAGTGTCGGTTGCATTTAATGGTGCGGTAAGTCCTTATACTTTTGTTTATGCAATTGATGGTATTAGTCAGCCTTCTGTTACTACAACTATAAATCCTTATATTATTAATACAAAACAGGAAGGGATCTATACTTTACTTTCTTTTAGTGATGATATTGCTGTTGGTTGGGTTTCTGGTAGTGCTTTAGTAACTATTAGGCAAGGGCCAACAGCCAGCTTTGAACCACAACCTGATAGTATGACTATCATTTACACGACTACCCAATTAGTGGATAAATCAGTAGCAGATGCAAGTGTTAATATTGTAAGTTGGAACTGGAATTTTGGGGATAATACTCCTACTGATTCTGCAAGAAATCCTTATCACACTTATAAGGACTCTGTAGGGATTTATCAGATAAGTTTAATTGTTATGGATGATCTAGGTTGTAGAGATACTACCTATAAACAGCTTTGGGTACTGGATGATTATTGGATGTATATTCCAAATAGTTTTACGCCAGATTTAGACGGGATAAATGATGTTTTCTGTATTCAGTATCATGGGGTGCGGCAAGAGACTTTCCATTTTAATGTATATGATCGTTTTTCTACTTTGGTGTATGCAACCTCTAATATTACTGACTTAGAATGTGAGATAAATTCAAACGTTTGGGACGGAAAGCATTATTTGTCCAAAAAAGATTTACCTTTAGGGACTTATATTTATGAAATGTATTTCCAAGATTTTGAGGGTTGGAAACATCAGGAATCAGGTACAATAATTATTATTAGATAAGAATTGCTTAGTTTTATGAAAAAAATAATATTTTTATTTAGTGTATTTTGTTTAAGCATACATCCATTGTATGCTCAGATTATCTTAAGTAATGACACTACAGTCTGTAGTATGCAAATTATCAATGTGAATGCTATAGGTTCTGGTGTAAGTAGTTTGCAATCAGATGATTTTCATGATACAATTAGAGATATAGGCTTTACTTTTAATTTTTATGGACAACCTTACACACAACTAGTAATTTCTGGTAATGGCTATATTACTTTTGATACTTCTCAATCACAACAATACTCTCCTTTTTCTATTAATACTCCAATACCTAATCCTGGCAGCATGCCAGAGAATGCAATTATGGCTCCTTGGCATGATATTAATACAGCCGCAGGAGGAGGTGTTTATTATGGGATAACAGGTATAGCTCCCAATAGAGTATTTATTGTAACATGGTGTGCAGTACCAATGTTTTCGTGTATTTCTGATCTACTTACAACTCAGGTAGTTTTATATGAGGGAACTGATAAAATTGAAATGTTCCTCCAGGATAAACCGCTTTGTTTAACTTGGAATAGCGGAGCTGCTGTTCAGGGATTGGTAGATGCAACAAGTACTAATTTTGATATAGTTGATGACCCTGTTCTTTTACAGCCAAGAAATTGGCCATTAACTTGGACAGCAACAAATGAGGGTTGGGAGTTTATTCCAAGTGGAGCTACTTCTTATGTAATTAATGCAATTCCTTTTCTTCCTATTATTGCTGGTCCAGTAACTTGGACAGATTCTGTAGGGAATATTTTAGGTGTAGGTAATTCTATAAATGTTACTCCAGTAGTTACTTCCACCTACTTTGCTACTATACTAAGTCCGTGTTCTGGTACGGTTACTGATTCGATTACCATAACTATTGCAACTGTTAATAATACTTATGACACAATTTCTGCTGAGCTTATGGTTTTTAATCCTTCAGATACTGGTTTCTTTACAACTCAAACTTACTCTATAATTGGATGTGATACTGCTTTTACAGATTCAATCATTCATCAAAGATTAGGGGTGCAGATTAATTTCAATGTCAATAACCCTGGTACCGCTACTTTATCTGTTAATGGAACTGTTCAAGCTTTACCTTATTCTCAGAATTATTGGTCAGGAGAAAGCATAAGTATAGTTGCCAATATACAGCCTAACTGGATGTTTGTTAAGTGGCTAACCTTTAACAATTCTGTATTGCCCAATGCTAATAGTATAAGTGCTACTTTCTTAGCTGACGTAAGTGATTCTTGCGTGATTATTACTGATTTTTTAAATGCTTTTATTTCAGGAAATGATACTCTTTGCGATAATACAAATATGGATGCTGAAGTGAAAATTTATTTTACTGGAGCAACATCTCCATTTACTTTTGTCTATGCAGTAAATGGTGTTTCTCAACCTTCAATTACTACTACTAATAACCCTTATGTTATTTATACAAATGAGGAAGGGTTTTATACGCTAACTTCTTTTGAAAATGGTTTAGGATTAATTTCTGGCTCTGCTTTTGTTACGTTTAAGCAAGCGCCAGCTGCACTTTTTACAACTGCAACTGACACTTTGCGTATTTTATTTCCTTCCTTACAATTAAATGATGTTAGTACAGGAAGTATTGTGTCTTGGCAATGGGATTTTGGCGACAATTCTTTACCGGATTTCACTGAAAATCCTTATCATACTTTTAAAGACTCAACAGGGATTTATCAAATAAGTTTAATTGTAATTGATGATTTTGGGTGTCGTGATACGACCTTTAAACAATTGTGGATTGCGGATGAATATTGGATGTATTTTCCCAATAGTTTCACTCCTGATTTGGATGGAGTGAATGATGTCTTTTGTTTAACGCATCATGGGGTAAGAGAGGCTACTTTTTATTTTAATGTATATGATCGTTTTTCAACTTTAGTTTATGCAACCGAAAACATTGCTGATCTGGAATGCTTTTTGAATGTTAATGGTTGGGATGGTAAGCATTACAAAACAGGAAAAGATTTACCTTTTGGCACCTATATTTATGAAATGTATTTCCAAGACTTTCAAGGTTGGAAACATCAAGATATAGGGCAGCTATCTATCATTCGTTAATTTAGTTGTAGTTTTATAGAAAAATTTATTGCTATGAAATCTATTCTATTTTTCCTGTTATTACCCGTTTTTTCCTTTGCACAATGCTTAAGTCCAAGTACTACTTATATCCTTAGTAGTGGGTCTGCTGAAGGTTATGAAAGACCAAGAGTAGTGATAACGGCTAATAATAGTCCTTTTGTTATTTGGTCAAAACCTTCTGCACCTAAAGCAATTAAATCAAGAAAATGGAATGGTACTGCTTTTGATAGTGCTGCTGATTTGGTAAATGCTGATTTAATGCTTACTGGTTTTATTGGTCCTGAAATTGCTGCAAAGGGCGATACTGTCTATCTTATTTTTGAATCTTTATTGCATAATAATCATGTAATTTATTTAAAGCGATCTTTTGACGGAGGACTTACTTTTTCTGATACGATCAGAGTTTCTGATAATTCTAATACACACAAATTTGCTATGCCAAATATAAGTGTTCGTGAGGATGGAAACCCTGTTATTTCTTATATGGAGTGTTTGCCAAATTGGACACATTGGAAGCAAATGGTTAAAACCTCTTTTGATTTTGGGATGAGTTTCTCGCTTGCTGCTGATGTGAGTGCTTTAGCTCCTGGAGAACCTTGTGATTGTTGCCAATCTACTTTGGTCACTAATGGGGATAATGTGTATTTGTTATTTAGAAATGATGATGTTAATGTAAGGAACTCTTATATTGCTCATTCAACTGATGAAGGCTTAACTTTTACTACTACTCAGGATTTAGATGATATAAATTGGATATTAAATGCTTGCCCAACTTCCTCAGCAGTAGGTGCTGTACTTGGTGATAGTATCATGGTTGTAAGGCGTAATGGCGGTTCGGGTATCAATGAGTTATATAAGTCTAATGTCAATAAAGATGATTTGCAAAAATCATATTTCACACAACTAGAATCAGCAGGTAGCCCCTTTCAAGATAAAGTTGAAATTGCTACAGATTTGAATTATTTTGTAAGTGTTTGGGAAGAAAGTAGAAATGGAGTTAAGGAATCTTTTTATAATGTGATGGGGAGTAATGGTAAAAGTTTATGTAATGGTGTGATTTCTGATACAGCTACTACTGGTCATAAGTTAAAGCCTGATATTGTTTATGGAGGTCCTTATGCAGGAACATTTTCAGTTGTTTATTCAGCTTCTACTGCAAAGGAAGTACACTTTGTGTATGCTCCATTAATGTCTGTAAGTGCTGTTAATGAAGCTCCTGCTTCAAATGATAAAAAACTAATTAAAACAGTAAATCTACTAGGTAAAACTGTACTTCCTGAAAGCAATAAGCCTTTCATTAATATTTATAATGATGGATCTGTTGAACGAAAAATAGTTGTGGAATAGTTAATTCCTTCTCCAGAAATATGGAGTAAATAGAATAGCGATTGTAAAGAGTTCTAACCTTCCTAAAATCATTAAGAATGATAGCACCCATTTTGCAGCATCAGGTAGGTGAGCAAAGCTTGAAGAAGGGTTTATGCTTCCTATTCCAGGTCCTACATTACTCACAGCTGTAATGGATGCAGAAACAGCATCCTTAAAGTCTAGGCCAATAAAAGTAAGGGCTATACTTCCTGATACAAACACAAAAATGTAAAAGAAAACAAAGGCTAATAAGTTGTAGATAATTTTTGGTGCAACTCCTTCTCCGTTCAGTTGTACAGGGATGATTGCCGAAGGGTGTAAACGTCTTTTAAATTCTAAAAATCCGTTTTTCATAAGTAAAGTAATACGGACTAACTTCATTCCTCCACTTGTACTTCCTGCACTGGCTCCACTAAATAAAAGTAAAAAGAAAATAAAACTTGCAAAAGCTCCCCATTCTGTATAGTTGGCGCTAGCGTAACCTGTTGTTGTAATAATACTTACTACTTGAAATAGAGCGGTTCGTATACCGTATTCAATATCGGAATTTGTTGACGTTACAACTATTGGGGTAATTACAATAGTTAAAAATACTACTGCTAATATATACCAATTGAACTCGTCATTATTCCAGAATTTTTTGAATTTCAAATGAAAACCATAATACAATAAAGTAAAATTTGTTCCTGCCAAAAACATGAAAAAGATAATGATATACTGAACAAAGGGTGAGTTGAAATGGCCAATACTAGCTTGTTTAGTAGAGAAACCTCCTGTACTCATAGTGGTTAATGCATGATTAAAAGCATCAAAGAAATTCATGTCTGCCAACCATAATAATAGCGTTTGCATAAGCGTTAAACTCACATAGATTAACCATAATCTTTTGGCAGTTTCTTTTATTCTTGGGTGTATTTTATCTTTGGTTGGTCCTGGTGCTTCTGATGCGAAAAGTTCCATTCCACCAACTCCTAAAAGCGGGAGAATTGCTATGGTAAGTACTATAATTCCCATTCCGCCTATCCATTGCGTCATGCTTCTCCAAAACAAAATGCTCTCAGGCATTTCTTCTATATTGTTTAGGATAGAGGAACCAGTTGTTGTTAGTCCTGAAATAGTTTCAAAAAAGGCATTGGTAACTCCATCAAAAGCGCCACTTAGTAAATAGGGAATGGCACTGCAAATAATCATTCCACCCCAACCAAAGGCAACAATTAAATATCCTTCCCTTTTTTTTACTTCATCATTTTTCTTTTTTCGGGTTAAGTACTTGGTCAATAGCCCAATAATTAAAGTAATTATTGTTGATTTTATGAATACAAATTGCATTCCATCATCATAATAAAAACTAAATGGAATGGCAAGTGCCATTAAGAATCCTGTGATAATTATAAGGGTTCCTACTACATTAAGTACAACCGTTTTATTAATGAGTTTTTTAGCCATTATCTACTTAAAGAAGTTTTCAATTTTATGTATGGATTCATCATTAGTAAAGACGATTGCTTTATCCCCTTCTGCCAATTGAAACTCTCCAAAAGGAATGAATCCTTTACCGTCTCTAACTACTCCAGCAATATTTACCATTGGAGGTAAGTTTAACTCTTTTAATTTTTTTCTTGTTATCTTACTGTTTGCTTTTACAGTAAATTCTATTACTTCAGCATCTAAACTTAGTGTGGCAATAGCATTTACCTCTCCTTTACGGATGTATTTTAAAATATCATTGGCAGCAATTACTTTTTTATTGATAAGGGTGTCAATTCCAATATTATGAGAAAGTTTTATGTAATCAATATTTTCAACTCCTGAAATAGTTTTACGCACACCATGCGATTTGGCAACTAAGGAAGAAATAATATTAGTTTCTGAATCTCCTGTTACTGCAATAAAAGCATCCATATCATCAACGCTTTGTTCTTCAAGTAAGGAAACATCTGTTCCGTCTCCATGAATGACTAGTGTCTTTTTTAGTTTTAAAGCAATTTTATTAGCTTTCTCCTCATTTTGTTCAATAAGAGTAACATTATACTTTCCTTGTAGTCGTTCGGCAGTAAGGACACCAATTTTACTTGCCCCCAATATCATAACATCTTTTATGTCAATATCTTTTTGTCCGCATATTAATGGTATTTCCTCATACCCTTTAGGTGTGGAAATAAAATAAATAATATCATTTACTTTGAATTCTGTTTTTGCTTGCACCATTATAGTTTCATTATTCCTTAGGATAGAAACTGGTTTAAATGATAAATTGTTATGAAAATGTTTAGAATCCAAAACACAGTTATTTACTAAAAGAGAAGATTCAGTTAGTTGGATACTAAAAACAGAAAGTTTACCTCCCTCAAAATCATAATTATCTAAAAAGGCTTCATGCTTTATTAGTTGATGAATCTCTTTTGCTGCTTTTTCAACTGGAGAAATAACATGGTCCACTCCAATTTCTTGGTAAAGCGAACGCATATTTCCACCTATTTCTTCAAAGTTACTTATTCGGCTTATCGTTTTTTTAGCACCTAGTTTTTTTCCTAAAATGCAAATTAACAAGTTCGTTTCTTCTGATGATGTAGCGGCAATTAATAGATCGCATGACTTTACGCCTGCCTCTATTAAAACAGCAATATCTTTTGCATCACCTTCAAGCCCAATAATATCATTGTGTTGTTGAACTTTGTCTAACCTTTTTTTATTGTTATCAATTAAATAGGTGTCCTGATCCTCAGTTGCTAGCATGTGTGCAATGTATGATCCTACCTCTCCTGCACCTGCAATAATTATCTTCATTTAGTGTTTTTTCAGTAAATCTATCTAATTATTATAAAAATTAGATTTTCTTTTTAAGAGAATCAATTTTATTTTCTATTCTATCTAATTGATCTTTAATACTCTCGATTTCATCTATTTTTTTTAGAATATCATCATCTTTTCTTTCTTGTTTTTTTGAGATCTTATTTTTTGTCAATTCTGAAGATACAATTCCAGTTGGAACAGCAATAATAGCATAACCAAGCAACATAATAAAAACAGCTACTGTTTTGCCTAACGCAGTGATAGGTACTACATCTCCATATCCAACTGTAGTAAGTGTAACTACTGACCAGTAGATAGATTTAGGAATATTATCGAATCCATTTTGCTGACCTTCAATTATGTACATAAGAGTTCCTAGAATGATAACAACTAATGAAACAGATAGAATAAACACTATTATTTTAGGCCTAGAGGATCGTAATGCTATTTGCATTGTATGTCCACTTCTAAGATAAGGTGATAATTTAAAGATTCTAAATACACGGATTAGTCTCATTCCACGAATAGCAATTAATGATCCAAGTGGAGCATAGAATATTATTAAATAAGTTGGAATAATTGAAAGTAAGTCTATTACTCCCATAAATGAAAATATGTATTTTCTTTTATCGGATGCGCAGTAAATACGTAGTATATATTCTATAGTAAAGAATATAGTAAACACCCATTCAATCACGAGTAATGATTTTCCGTAATCTTGGTGGATAGTTTTGTCACTATCTAGCATGACAGCTATCACTGATAGAATAATTGCAATGAGTAAAACAACATCAAACCTTTTGCCTTCTTTTGATCTGTATCCGAAAATAATTTCCCTAAGCTTTTCCTTAGTCATGTTGTTTATTAATTATAGGCAAAATTATATTTTTTTTTAATAACATAGATTATTTAACAATAATTAAATAATGTTAGTAACATTTCATGATAATTACCTTATTTTTTTTAAGTTTTTTTTATTATTATTTTTTATAAATAATTACATTTTTGAATAAAAATTTTCAAGTATTTCGATCTTCAGCTGGTAGTGGAAAAACCTATACGCTTTCCCTAAGTTTTATAGCTTTAGCGTTGCAAGGTGGGCGTTTTGGCTATTCTGATTATTACAGAAAAATATTAGCCATTACTTTTACCAACAAGGCAGCAGCTGAAATGAAAGAACGCGTGCTGGAATATTTGGATACGTTATCAAAACAAGAGGATAAAGATGGGATATTGGATTGGTTGTTAGAAAAAACTGATTTAAAGAAAGAGGAAATTTTTAAAAGATCAGCTGTCGTTCATAAGCATATTTTGCATCATTATGCTGATTTAGGAATTTCAACCATTGATAAGTTTACCTATAAAATTGTTAGGACTTTTGCTTCTGATTTAGACTTGGCGCATAACTTTGATTTGGAAATGGATTCTTATAAAATCATTCAGCCTGTTGTGGCTTTGCTTTTAGGTAAAATGTCTGATAGTGGAGGTGATTTGTCTAATGCACTAGTAAACTTTGCAATGCAAAAAGCTGAGGACGGGAAAAGCACAAATATTGAGCGAGACCTGGAAGAGTTTTCCATGCAATTATTTAAAGAAGAAGTTGCTGCTTTTACTGATGGGAAAATACTGACTGTTAAGCAATGTATGCAAGTGAAAAAGGACTTGCAATTAGATAAAGAAAGAATAACACTGGCAGTGGAGGATTTAGCAGATAGGGTATG